>Ga0070665_100000091_pt1 | contig 174924 bp, 152 predicted proteins | sample KBSS13metaG_FD_65862 | JGI IMG/M metagenome (GOLD analysis project Ga0070665, IMG submission 65862) | Switchgrass rhizosphere microbial communities from Kellogg Biological Station, Michigan, USA - KBS S1-3 metaG | ecosystem: Host-associated > Plants > Roots > Rhizosphere > Soil ...
AATGACCAATCCGCCCACTCAACCCCCCGCCCCCACCCCGGCTGAACTCGAAGCCGAAGCAGGTAATCGCCTGCCCGATCCGGTTCTCGCGCCGCGTGCGCTCTCCGAGCTCCGCCAGGCCTTCGGCCCTTCTTTGGAGGTCAGCGAAGAAGCCGATGTACGCGTCCTCGCTTCGCTCCAACTCCACCGCCGCAACAAGGCGCACAACACCGGATTCTGGCGCGGCTTTCAGATCGCCGCCGTCCTCGCGCTCGTCGCGTCGTTCCTCGTTTACATGCAGGCGCGTCGCGAAAACTTTGCCGCGAACAGCCCGTTCGCCCGCGCGGTCGAAGCGCAGAAACGCGAACTCGATAAGAAGGAAGCCGACCGCGTCGCGGTGCTGGCCGATGCTTCTTCACCATCCGCCGCTGTTGCCGCGAACACCGAGAGCAAACTCGCCGTCCCCGCCGCAAAAGCGAAGTACGCATACGGCGACAACGCAACCATCGTCGACGTGCTCAACCTCGCCCGCAAAACTGAGAACTCTCGCGGCGGCCTAGTAAGGAGGCCGCTCAGCGCCGGGTTCAAACCCAGCGGAGACGTCGTCAGCCCCTTCGACGAAGTCAGCCAACTCGCGGCAAAGGTCGTCGGCTGCGAGCCCGCGCAAGTCCCGGTACTCGTTGATCACTCCGGCCAAGGGCCTGCCAACAACGAAGCCGCTGTCGAAGCCGAGGCCCGTCGCGATGGACAAAAGGATGCCCCCCGCGACGCAGCACGCGCCGCGGCCGGCGCCGCCGTGCCCGCAGGCGAAACCCGCATCCTCACGTACGACATCATGCTCGATGTCGGCTCCCGCGCACTCGCCGCCTTCCAGATCGAAATCTCCATGTCCGCCCCCGACACGGCCCGCGTCACCGGCATGCTCGTGCGTGGCGGCGATCACCCCGCTCTCCAGCGTCAGCCCCTCTTCGATAATCAGCGCGTCAGCCGACCCGGCGCACGAACCACCTTCACCATCGCCAATTTCGACACCGGCAATGACCTCCCCAGCGGCGACGTCCGCGTCGCACGCATCGTCCTCATCGTCGTCGGCCCGGGAAATCCGGGCGTCACCGCACGCCTCGTCATCGCCGCCGGCCCCGAAGGCGCTCTCATCCCCGCCGGCCTCCGCGTCGCAGAACGCGCTCCGATCGCCGGCGCCGATCTCAAGCACAAGCAGTTGGAAAAAGCCGTCGAAGAAGCCGAAGCGCTCCCTCCGGTGAAGTAACCGCAAGTCGCTGCTTACGCCGTTTGAAACCCCACCGCGAAGGGAGCGAGGGCAGTGTGTCGCTTCATATCCGACGGCTTACCGGTGCATCGCTCCCAACAAGCCATCCCACATCCCACATCCCACATTCAGTACCTGATCGCCGCACTCACCGGCCCGTACTTCTCCACCTTCGCATACCCCTTGAGCGCAACCAGCTCAATCAGCACCGCAATCCCCGCGATCTCCGCGCCGCACTTCTTCACAAGTTCGCAGCACGCCGCAAGCGTCCCGCCCGTGGCGAGCAAATCGTCAACGACCAGCACCCGCTTCCCCGGCTTCATCGCGTCCGTGTGAATCTCCAGCCGGTCCGTCCCGTACTCGAGCGCGTAATCTTCCCCGTGCACGCTCCGCGGCAGTTTCCCCGGCTTGCGAATCGGCACAAACCCAGCCGACAACGCTTGCGCAATCGCCGTCCCGAAAATAAACCCGCGGCTCTCCGCCCCCACCACCAACTCCACACCCTTCCCGCGAAACGGATTCGCCATCAGTTCAACTGCGAGCGCCAGCCCTTGCGGATCCGCCAGCATCGGCGTGAAGTCCTTGAACAAAATCCCCGGCTTCGGAAAGTCGGGAACATCACGAATGAGATCGGTGAGTTGTTTCATGGGTGAGGCATCAGGCAAAGGGCATCGGCCATCAGTGAAGAAAACAAACCAAGCAATCGCAGCATATCCGATTCGTTGCATCGTCCCACATCCGACATCCCACATCCGCCATCATCGCATCCCCTAATGCCTGATGCCTGATGCCCAATGCCTATTGTTTTTCATGACCTCCAAGTCCTCCCGCAAGTCCTCCCTCGAGATCGTCGAGCCCGTCGGCAAGCGCGTCCTCATCCGCAAAGACGCCGACAAAAAGCAGACCAAGTCCGGCATTCATCTCCCCGACAAAATCGAGATCCCCACCCTCACCGGCCGCGTGGTTGCCATCAGCCGCCAAGTCGAGCGCGATGACGATTACAGCATCGAGCAGTACGACCGCGTCCTCTTCAACCCCAAGCACGCCATCCCCGTCGAATTCGAAGGCGACAACCGCCTCTTCGTGATCCCCATCGAAGACGTCGTCGCCATCTTCCGCAAAGACGGCGAATCCGATGTTTCCGAATAGCCGCCAAATGCGCAGCTTGTAGTCACCAGATCGATCGTCGTGGATCCCAACGAAGTCCGCACCAAGTCCTTTCGCGTCAATCCATGGTCTCAGAGATGGCGACATCTTCGAGATTGGGGAATGGGTGTCGGCCTAATGATCGGTGGGATTTCCCTCCCGGCTTTGGGCGTCTTCATGTTGACGCAACCAAGCCAATTTTCTCTGCAGGCGCAAATTGTCATGGCACTAGCGGCCTTTGCGACCGGCCCCGGCCTTCTCGCAGCTGGCTATTTTTTTCTTGTTCGCGGACCGGGTTCTCGGCCCGTCTGTGTCACAGTTGATTTCGATGGCAACCATGTCCGATTCGAGAACATTTGGATCTCTAAACGATGGCCCAGCTATTTGAGTCCGCGTGCCTCACTTGAATGCACTTTCGACGAAGTCATTGCAGCTGAGTATTGGCCTCGATCTTCCGGTCTCGCAGTCCTCACGCCGCGCGGCTGCATTCTAATTCCGAACTGGATCACGGAATTTCACCTTTTGTCCGAATGCATTTTCCAAGTCGCCCGCGGCCCGATGCCTGTTACCCAATCGGCGCGTTGGGGCTTTTTCTTCGGCATTCTGTGTTCGATGCTCGGTGGCGGTATCGTGCTCGCCGGAATTGCCTTGGGATGGTGGTAACTCCGGCGGGTATCCCCTTCACAACATTCCGCTTCCCCACCGATAGAATCCCGCCTCCATCCCGCGGCTCGCGCGTGCGCGCCCGCCAACCTGCGCAACGTGACCAACAGCTCTTCCACCCTCCCCCACGATCACCCCGCCTCAGTCTTCCTGCGCCCACTCTCCGACCTCCCCGACCCACTTCCCATCCCTCCCCTCCCCCGCGGCAAGCGCGGCCTCTTCAACATCTCCCTCCGCACCCCCGGCTCCAAATCCCTCACAAACCGCGCTCTCCTCCTCGCCGCGCTCTCCAAGGGCGAATCGCATATCCACTGCCCCCTCCTCGAAGCCGACGATGCTGTCCGCATGCGCGCCGCGCTCGAACAGCTCGGCGTCCATCTCAACCTCGTCGATGAAACCCTCACCATCCGCGGCATAGCCGGCACCTGGCCCGTTCCCGCCTCCGGCCTCACGCTCAATCTCAACAACGCCGGCACCGCAACCCGCTTCCTCGCCGCCGCCGCGCTCCTCGCCGAAAACCCGCTCACGATCGACGGCAACGCCCGCATGCGCGAGCGCCCCATCGGCGAACTCTGCCGCATCCTTACGCAGCTCGGCGCCGAGTGCACCTTCCTCGAAAAGCCCGATTGCCCGCCCATCCGCATCACGCCGCTCAAGACGCGCAAGAGCCCCGGCAAAGTCGTCGACATCCCCACAACTCAAAGCAGTCAATTCATTTCCGCTCTGCTGCTCATCGCGCCCTGGCTCGAAGGCGGCCTCACCATCCGCCTCGTCGGTGAAATCACCAGCCCCACCTACATCGAGATGTCCGTCGGCCTCCTGCAGCGCGCGGGCGCCCTCGTCAAAACCTCCGAAGACCTCCGCATCATCCGCGTCGGCACACCCGCCGGAAAAACTCCCGGCCTCGATGCCTTCGAGTACGACGTCGAACCCGACGCCAGCAGCGCCACCTACTTCTGGGCCGCGGCCACAATCAACCCCGGCTCCTCCGCCAAGCTCATGGGCCTCTCGCACCGCTCGCTTCAGGGCGACGCCAGCTTCCCCTCTCTGCTCGCGCGCATGGGCGCAATCGTCGAGCAAAACCCCGCGACGCAGAACACACCACTTTCCGCCCGCGAAGAACCCGATCAGCGCGCACACTTCATCATGGCCACAGGCCCCGGTGCGCTCGAGCCAATCATGGCGGATCTCTCCACCATGCCCGACACCGCGATGACTCTCGCCGCGGTTGCCTGCTTCGCTCCGGGAATGTCGCTGCTCCGAGGTTTGCGCACGCTCCGCGTGAAAGAAACCGACCGCATCGAAGCGCTCCGCAACGAACTCACCAAGATCAACGTCAAAGTCGATTGCCCTGTCATGGGCGATCACGACGTGATGGCCATCACGCCCCCCAAAGGCGACATGACCCTTGCCTCCTCACCCGTCGAGTTCGACACCTACGACGACCACCGCATGGCCATGAGTTTGGCCGTCATCGGCCTCCGCCGCCCCGGAGTCTTCATCAAGAACCCGAGTTGCGTCGCCAAAACGTACCCAACGTTCTGGCAAGACCTTGCCCGGCTCTATTCACCAACAACCTGATCGCGCTTCGGGCTGCCTGCTTTCATTTGGCCCATTGAAAATTTGGCGCTTTGCCCTTTGCGCACTCACTTCCGATACTGCTCTTCCGTCACCTGCTCCATCCACTCCGCACTCTTCCCATTCAACTTCTCAACAATCGCAATGTGCGTCATCCCCGTCGTCGCCGTCGCCCCATGCCAGTGCTTCTCCCCCGGCGGGAACCACACAACATCTCCGACATTGATCTCTTCAATCGCGCCACCAAGGCGCTGAATCCACCCGCGCCCCGCCATCACAATCAGCGTCTGTCCCAACGGATGCGTATGCCACGCCGTCCGCGCCCCCGGCTCAAACGTCACGCTCGCCGCCATAATCCGCGCCGGCTCCGCCGCATCAACCAGCGGCTCAATCCGCACCGTCCCCGTGAAATACTCCCCCGGCCCACTCCGCGTCGCCCGCGTCCCGCTGCGTGAAATGCTCATTCGCAAGTCTCCTCCTCACCCGTCTTACGCCCCGGAGGGGCGCAGGGTTGTAGCCACGGGTGGAGCGAAGCCCGGCATCAGCCGGGCGCAGCGCAACCCGTGGAGCAATGCGCATTCTTCTTCATTGCCCCGGATGGGCAAAGGAAAATTCAAGATCGCGTTTCCTCCACACCGCACTCCGAATTCCGAACTCCAACTTTCTCACCTCCCCACCATCTTCTGCTGCGCCGCCGTATACCGCTCACCCTGAATCGGAACCTTCGCAACCGCCGCCTCGATCTCGCCAAGATCACGCGCACTCAACTCGATCGACGCCGCTCCCAAATTCTCCTCCAGCCGATGCAGCTTCGTCGTCCCCGGAATCGGCACAATCCACGGCTTTTTCGCCAGCAACCAAGCCAGCGCAATCTGCGCCCGCGTCGCCTTTCGTGATGCCGCCAACTCCCCGAGCAAATCAACCAGCCCCTGATTCGCCTTCAGCGCCTCCGCCGCAAACCGCGGCAGCGAATTCCGAAAATCCCCCGCCCCAAACGCCGCATCCTTCAGCGCGCCCGTCAAAAACCCCCGTCCCAGCGGACTGAACGGCACAAACCCAATACCTAATTCCTCGAGAACCGGCATCACGTCGCGCTCCGGCTCGCGCCACCAAAGCGAATACTCGCTCTGAAGCGCCGCCACCCGCTGCACCGCATGCGCACGCCGAATCGTCCCCACGCCCGCCTCCGACATCCCAAAGTGCTTCACCTTCCCCTGCCCGATCAACTCTTTCACCGCCCCCGCAACGTCCTCGATCGGTACGTCCAGATCGACGCGATGCTGATAAAGCAAATCAATCCGATCCGTCCGCAGTCGCTTCAGCGACGCTTCCACCATGCCGCGAATGTTCTCCGGCCGACTGTCCAACCCATCCGCCGGCTTCCCACCCTTAAACCCAAACTTCGTCGCAATCACAACCCGATCGCGCACCGGCGCGAGCGCTTCGCCAACCAGCTCTTCATTCGTAAACGGCCCATACGACTCCGCCGTATCAAACAGCGTCACACCAAGATCAACCGCCGCCCGCAATAGCGAAATCGCCTCCTGCTTCTCTGTCGGCGCTCCATACGCAAAGCTGAGCCCCATACACCCAAACCCGATCGACGAAACTTCAAGTCCGCTTTTCCCCAGCTTTCGCGTTTGCATGCCGCAACTCCTTTCAGAATTCCGTTCGATAAAAGAGCAATTTCATATCTCGCTTTGAGCCGAACGCATCTTGACGCATCCTTGGCGCGTTCCTCGCGCAACACAAAAGAACAGCCGCCGCGCACCGTCGTACCTTTCATGCCTCGGCTTCCTGTCTCCTCGCAGTTGATGCGCGTGCGGCACACCGATCAGACAAATCGCGACGCACACGAGCGGAAATCGTGCTGTTTCGCAGTGCCGCACGCGCATCAGCCTCAGCGATCAGCGCAATCGTTCGTCGAAACGTGAATCGCGCGCCCGCGCCAGGTGTCCACGCTCGCCGCATCCATCTCGCGCCACGCGTTCACGCGCCACTTGCAAATCACAATCTCAAGACTCGCTCACTTTGTTGACACGATCTTCGCCAACACTGCGCGCAATCCCGATACTTAATTCGAGCGCGCCGGTTTATCTTTTCGCTCGGATGTTCACCCCGCTGTTGGGGGCGCCATTCCGCGGCGCACGATCATCCGAATGTGTTTTTTTATGGAGGATTTGAGAGATGAAGACTTCCATGTTCACGCTGGCCCTCGTGGCCGGCACCGCTGTTTCCACGGCCGCAAACGCCGCCGTGGTCCTCACCCACTACGGCTTTGACAACAGTTCGATGAGCGCCACCGCCGGCAGCGGCAGCGCCATCAACGCCGTCGGAACCGCCTCGTTTTTCGGCGGTACCACCCTCGGCATGCCCGGCAGCAACTCGCCCCCCGGCAGCCCGGGCGGCCAGTCCGGCATGAACGCCGTCGCCATCGTCGGCACCGCTGGCGGTTCCATGACCTTCAACCTCAGCACCATCAACTACTCCAACATCGTCTTCTCCTTCGCCTCGCAGCGCACCGCCACTGGCGGCGCGACCGCGACGGCCCAGTACTCGCTCGATGGTTCCAACTTCATCAACCTCGGAACCATCACCCCCGGCGCTTCCAGCCCGGGCTTCGCCGGCGCGAGCATCATCACCAGCGATTACTTCTTCTCTTTCTCGAGCGCCAACCTCGCCAACAAGGCCAACGTCTTCTTCCGCATCAACGTCGCCGGCGCCTCGTCCGCCAGCGGCAACCAGCGCTTCGATAACCTCGTCGTCCAGGGCGATCTCGTCCCCGCACCGGGCGCGTTCGCGCTCCTCGGCCTCGGCGGCTTCGTCGCCGGCCGTCGCCGTCGGAGCTGAGCATGTGTTCCAGAAGCGGTCCTTGTCGGATCGTTTCGGTCAGTACGTTCTTGGCGGTTCGTTCACTGGCCACATTGCACACGACGCCCCGGAGGATTTATCCCCGGGGCGTTTTCATTGTGCCCCGACCGCTTTGCCGGACACGCCCTTTCTGTTTGCCGCCGTCCTATCCACATGAGCGAGAACTCATGAAGGATTGACCGACAAATCACGGCGACGGATAGACTAAAGAGTTCGCGATTTCGACCGCGCCTTCCGATGGTTCGTGGGGCGTCCTTCTGATTGGAGAATCCTTTGGCCAAGCAACAAGTCAGCAAACTTCCGGAAGTTCTTCAGCGCGGTGAATCAGACATCTTGTCCAACTGGATAAAGCTCCAGCTCTCCGCAGTGAAGCATCGCGGCGATCTCATCAAAGACAGCGAACTTCGCGACCAATCGGGTCGTTTTCTCGCCCTGTTCCGGAGCGGCGCGCAATCAGGGGATATCAACGTTCACACCGGAAGTGCCTGGTCGGACACACGCGACATGCTCGAGTCGCTCTCACGGACGAGAGCCAAGCAGGGTTTCACTCCGGCGGAAACCGCTTCGTTCGTTTTCTCGCTCAAGGACGCGCTCTTTGATCACCTCCGGCAGGAAATGAGCAACGACCCCGCTTCCCTCGTCCAGGAAATCACGCTCGCGAGCAACCTGCTCGACGGTTTCGGCCTCATGACCATCGAGATGTTCCAGAAAGGCCGCGAAGAGGTCATCATCCGCCAGCAACAGGAGTTGATGGAACTTTCGACCCCGGTCGTCACTCTCTGGGACGGTGTCCTCGCGCTCCCGCTCATCGGCACGCTCGACAGCGCCCGCACTCAGGTTGTCATGGAGAATCTCCTCCAGCGCATCGTCGAGACCGGCGCGTCCATCGCGATCCTCGACATCACCGGCGTCCCAACCGTTGACACCCTCGTCGCGCAGCATCTCCTCAAAGCCGTTTCCGCCGCCCGTCTCATGGGCGCCGACTGCATCATCAGCGGCATCCGCCCCCAGATCGCCCAGACCATCGTCCATCTTGGTGTCGATCTCGGCAATGTCACCACCAAGGCAACCCTCGCCGAAGCATTCAAGGTCGCGCTGAATCGCACGAACCGCAAGATCGTCGATGCAGACACCCAGCTCGGCGCGATGGGAGCCTAATCACCATGGAACGAATTCCGATCCTCAAAATGGGTGATTGTCTCTTAGTCACCGTGCAGGTGGACATGCACGATCAGATGGCCCTCACTCTCCAGGACGATCTCACGCAGCGGATCTCGACGACCAAGGCCAAGGCCGTCCTCATCGACATCTCCGCCCTTGAAATCGTCGACTCCTTCATCGGTCGCATGCTCGGCAACATCGCCGGAATGGCCCGCATCCTCGACGCCCAGACTGTCGTCGTCGGCATGAGGCCCGCCGTCGCGATCACCCTCGTCGAGCTTGGCATGTCTTTGTCCGGGGTGCGCACCGCCCTCAACGTCGAACGCGGCATGGAACTCATCCGGAGTGCTCCGGCGACAAGGAGCCGGAATGGACACCGCCCAGGGTGAAAAGCTTCCGCTCCGAACTTCCGAACAAGTAGTCCTCGTGCGCCAGGCAGTGCGCAAGTGGGCGGTCGCCGCGGGATTCAGCATCGTCGATCAAACCAAAGTTGTGACCGCCGCGAGCGAGCTCGCCCGGAACACCGTCATCCACGCCGGAGGCGGCGAGGTTCTGATCGAGCAACTAGTCAACGGAGCCCGCAAGGGAATCCGCCTCACCTTCGAAGATAAGGGGCCCGGCATCCCCGACATCGAACTCGCGCTCAAGGACGGCTACACCACCGGCACCGGCCTTGGTCTCGGCCTCAGCGGGTCCAAGCGCCTCATGAACGAGTTCTCTATCACCTCCCAGGTTGGCAGCGGAACGAAAATCGTCGTCGTGAAGTGGAAATAGGAACGAATTGGATACCACCACTCAATTGCAGCACGTTGTCGACCTGACCCAGGTGGCCGAAGCGCGCAGGTCCGGCGCTCAGTTCGGCAGCGAACTCAGCTTTGACAACGAGACCGCGAGCAACCTTGCCATCGTTGTAACCGAGCTCGCGACCAATCTCGCGATACACGCCGGAGGCGGACGCCTCTTGTTCCGTCAGATTCAGAACTCTGCCGGGGAACGCGGGCTTGAGATACTCGCACTCGATTCCGGTCCGGGCATGTCGAACGTCAACGCCTGCCTGCGTGACGGCTTTTCCACCGCCGGCACCCCCGGAAACGGCCTCGGCGCCATCCGGCGGATTTCACGCACGTTCGACATCTACTCAAAGCCGAATCAGGGCACGGTTGTTCTTGCGGAAATCTGGCCAGCCGGCGCCGCCAAAGACAGCGACACCGTCCCAAGGCGGTTCGATACCGGCGCGATCAATCTCGCGATGAAGGGGGAAACCGTCTGCGGCGACAGTTGGGCAATTCGCCAAGGCATGGACTCCGCAATCCTGCTCGTGATCGACGGCCTCGGACACGGGGTGTTCGCCGCAGAAGCATCCGCCGCCGCTGTCGCAGCGTTTCGAAAGCACGGGCAACGCGCTGCAAATGAGTACATCTCGATCGTGAACGACGCCCTGCGCCACACCCGCGGCGCCGCCGGCGCCGTCGCCGTCATCGACCGTCCGAAAGGCACCCTGACCTATTGCGGCATCGGTAACATCGCCGCTGTCATCTCCAACGAAAACGGCGAGCGCCATCTCGTCTCGCACAACGGCACGCTCGGACACGATGCGAAGGTCCAGCGTGAATTTGTCTACCCGTGGGGCAGTTCGTCCCTCCTAATCATGGTCTCCGACGGTCTCACCACGCGCTGGACGCTCGAGTCCTATTCCGGCCTTCGCACCCGCCATCCCTCGATCATCGCTGCGGTCCTCTTCCGCGATTACAGCCGGGACCGCGATGATGCCACCGTCGTCGTGCTTCGCGAAGGGGAGGTTTGACCATGGTCATCCTCAATGTCGCAATCAGGGATGAACGCGACGTCGTATTGGCGCGCCAGCGCGCCCGCCAGATCGCCGGGCTTCTGCATTTCGATACGCAGGACCAGACCCGCATCGCGACCGCCGTTTCGGAAATCACCCGCAACGCCTACAGCTACGCCGGAGGCGGGCGCGTCGAATTTGGGCTGGAAGGAGCGACCGCGCCCCAGATCCTGACGATCAAAGTCAGCGACAACGGCCCAGGCATCCCGGATGTCGAGCACGTGCTCTCGGGGCAGTATCAATCGCAGACCGGAATGGGCCTCGGACTTATCGGCTCCCGCCGGCTGATGGACGGCTTCGATATCAGTTCTTCAAGTCAGGGCACAGTGGTCGTTCTTACAAAACTTCTCCCGCCCCACGCCGCGTTCTGCACCGCCCGCGAATTGAGCGCACTCGCGGACGAACTCGCGCGCCAGCGGCCGACCGGCGCATTCGAGGAAGTCCAGCAGCAGAATCAGGAACTCCTCTCCACGCTCGAAGAACTCCGCCGCCGTCAGGCCGAACTGCTCCAGCTCAACGGCGAACTCGAAGACACCAACCGCGGCGTCGTCGCCCTCTACGCCGAACTCGACGAAAAGGCCGATCACCTCCGCCGCGCCGACCAGCTCAAGTCCCGCTTCCTCTCCGACATGAGCCACGAGTTCCGCACGCCGCTCAATTCGATCATCGGGCTCTCCCGCATCCTCTCCGGCGGGATCGATGGCGCGCTCTCCGATGGTCAGGCCAAGCAGGTCAGTCTCATCGAATCCTCCGCCCGCGAACTCCTCGCGATCGTGAACGATCTTCTCGATCTCGCCAAGGTCGAAGCCGGAAAGGTTGAAATTCGTGCGACCACGTTCAGCGTCGCCGATCTCTTCGGCGCTCTCCGCGGCATGCTCCGCCCGCTCCTCCTCACCTCCGATGTCCGCCTCACATTCGACGATGTCGATGCGTCGCTTGTCCTCTTCACCGACGAAGCCAAGATCTCGCAGGTCCTCCGCAATTTCATCTCCAACTCCCTCAAGTTCACCGACTCGGGCGAAGTCCGCGTCTGGGCAGAAGTCCGCCGGCAATCCGACGTTCCTTCAGTGAGGTTCTCCGTCAGCGATACCGGAATCGGTATCGCGCCCGAACACCGGGAACGCATCTTCGAAGACTTCAGCCAGATCGACAGCGCGATCCAGCGCCGCGTAAAGGGCACCGGCCTCGGCCTCCCGCTCACGCGAAAGTTCGCCAAGCTGCTCGGCGGCTCGGTCGGCGTCGAAAGCGTCGAGGGACAGGGTTCGACATTCTGGCTCGATGTTCCGGTCGCTCTCCCGGCGCACCAAGAGGCTCCGCAGGAAATCCCGGCAGAGCCCTTCGACCCCGATCGGTTACCGGTGCTGATCGTCGAAGACGCTCCGGTGGACCAGATGCTTTACGAGAAATATCTGAAAGGAACGCGCTACCAGGCGATCACGGTCCGCTCGGTGCACGATGCTCGACGGGCCCTCCGCGAACTCAATCCGTCCGCCATCGTGCTCGATGTCCTGCTCGGACAGGAAAACACGTGGGGCTTGCTTACCGAAATCAAACAGGACGCCAAGTTCGCCACAATCCCGGTCCTGATGATCACCACGATCGACGACGAGGCCAAGGCCTCGATGCTCGGCGTTGATGCATTCATGCGCAAGCCCATCGAGCGCGCATGGCTTCTCGATCAGCTTGCCGCCCGGGCGCCTCAGGAGAACCGGTCATGACCAAATCCCTGACTTCACCGCCGTCCCCCAAGCCCGGGTGGCTCATCCTGAACGTCGATGATCATCATGCCGCCCGCTACGCCAAGACGCGGATCCTCGAATCCGCCGGCTACGAGGTCATCGAAGCCGAAACCGGCGCCCGCGGCCTTCAACTCGCGCGCGAGCGTAGGCCCGCGCTCGCTCTTCTCGATGTCAAACTCCCCGACATGAGCGGGTTCGACGTCTGCCGGAGAATCAAGGCAGACCCCGATCTCTGCTCCATCCTCGTCATCCAGAATTCCGCCTCGTTCATCGGCGCCGAAGACAGAGTGCGGGGCCTCGAAGGCGGCGCCGACACCTACCTCACCGCCCCCATCGAGCCCGCCGTGCTCATCGCAACCGTCGCCGCGATGCTCCGGCTCGCCCGTGCCGAGCAGGAACTCCGCGCCAGCGAAACGCGTCTCAAGGAACTCGTCCAGAGCGAGCGCGCCGCCAAAGAACGTGCCGAACACGCCGATCGCCTCAAGGACGAATTCGTCACCACGCTCTCGCACGAGCTGCGAAACCCGCTGACCGCCATCACCGGCTGGGTCAGCATGCTCCGCACTTCCGAGCCGGACGCCGAAACGCTAGCGCAAGGGCTCGACGTCATCGAAAGGGGCTGCACCGCCCAACGCAAATTGATCGAAGACATTCTGGATATCAGCCGCATCATCTCCGGCAAGCTCACACTCGATGTCCAGGATGTGCATCTGAACGTCATCGCCGAAGCCGTTGTTTCGTCTCTTCAGATCGCCGCCGCCGCAAAGGACATCCGACTTACACTCGAAAACATCGACACGCCGTGCCGCATCTACGGCGACGCCGCTCGCCTCCAGCAGATTCTCTGGAACCTGCTGTCGAATGCCATCAAGTTCACCCCCAAGGGCGGCAGCGTGAGCCTCGCCCTGAAGTGCAGCGAATCTCAAATCCAGGTCTGCGTCACCGACAGCGGCATCGGCATCGAACCCGAATTCATCCCCCACGTCTTCGAGCGCTTCCGCCAGGCCGATGCTTCAACCACCCGTCGCTTCGGCGGCCTCGGCCTCGGACTCTCAATCGTGAAAAGCCTCGTCGAACTCCACGGTGGCGAAGCACACGTCACGAGCCCCGGAAAGGGATTGGGCTCGACTTTCATGGTCGACCTACCCCGTGGCAAGCTCGCAATACCGGCACCCGGCTCGCTCAAATCAGCCAAGCCGCCCCTGACCCTCGAACGCTCGACAACCGAACCCCGTCCCGCTCACCAGAATGCCAACCTCACCGGTGTCCGCATTCTCGTCCTTGAAGACAACGTCGACGCCGCCGAGCTGATCGCCCGCGTCTTCACCAACATCGGAGCCTCCGTTTCCGTAGCACACTCAGTCACCGAAGCCTTCCAAACGCTCGGTCACTTCCGCCCCGACGTCGTCCTCAGCGACATCGGCATGCCCGACGAAGACGGCTTCAGCTTCATCCGCCGCATCCGCGCCATGGACGCCGCCTCCGGCAACCACCTTCCCGTCGTCGCCCTCACCGCAATGGTCCGCGAAGAAGACCAGGCCCGCTCCCTCGCCGCCGGCTTCGATCTCCACATCTCCAAACCAGTCGTCCCTTCAGACCTGGTCGCCAAGATCTCGAGCTTCCTCGCAACCCGCGGCCAACCCTGACGACCGCACCCCGCGCGCCCAAACCCGCGTCCCCAAAATTCCACCCGCGCAAGAACACCGCGCCAAAACCCGCACGCAAAAACGAAAAGGGCCGCCTGTCGGCGACCCAGTTCTTGTCTCTCAGCGAATACTTTCGCGTTTCTCTCTGCCCTCGCGGGATCTCTCTGCTCTCCGCCCGACCCGTAGAGACCTTCGGGGCGGGGGACCGAGTTTATCGTGTATCGGTGGTTGAATTCGTGAATCAAAGTCCGTTGTGGAAACTTTGGCCGCACTTTGGCGCAAGGCGTGTTTCGACAATACCTTGCGAACTGTAAAGGCTTCGCAAAGTTCGGTGCAGCGCCTACTTTTTCCCTTCGCTGGCAACCTTCCCATCAATGACCGTCCCAATGCAGTGGCTTGTGTACTCGAAGGGGTCAGCGTCAAAAAGGGCTAGGTCGGCGTCTTTGCCGGGTTCGAGGCTGCCGACGCGCTTGTCGACTCCGATGATTTTGGCGGCGTCGATCGTGATCGAGGCGAGGGCGTCTTCGAATTTCAGGCCGTTGGCGGCGGCGAGGGCGGCTTCGAAGAGGACTACTCGGGTTTTGGGGACGTAGCTTTCGTAGCCGCTTTGGATGGCGAAGAGGACGCCGGCTTTCTTCAGTTTCGCGGCGGTTTCGAAGCTTAAGTTTTCGGCTTCGCCGACGGCGCGGTACATGGTTGGGTGGAGGATGACGGGAATGTTCGCGGCTTTGAGCTGGTCGGCGACGAGGTAGCTTTCGGCGGCCATGTCGAGGATCAGTTTGAAGCCGAATTCCTTCTGAACGCGGATGGCGCTTTCGATGTCCTGCGCGCGGTTGACTGTGATTGTCAGCGGCACTTTTCCGTCGAGCACTTCGCTCAGCATTTCGAGGCGAAGGTTGCGGCTATCGCCACCACCGCCACCCCCACTCTTGCCTTCTTCTTTGCTGTCGTCTTTGGTGTCGTCCTTCTTTTCGGCGCCGGCTTTCTTTCTTGCCTCGGCGGCTTTGCGCTTCTCGGTGTATTCCTTGGCTTTGATCAGTTCTTCGCGGAGCATGGAAACTTGCTTGCCTCGAGTGCCGGGCGCTTTGCCGCCGGATTCGAGGGAGCCGGGGCCGATGGTTGCGGTCACCATCGCGGGCGAAAGAATCACGGCTTCGTCGACGGTGTTGCCGACGGTTTTGACGACGATGGTTTGGCCGCTGACGAGTGCGCCGGGGGCGTTGCCGGTGTTGACTGTGGTGATGCCGAAGCCCCGGACCCATTCGACGAGTTTGTCCATGGGGTTGTATGCGTCGATGGCGCGCATTTCGGGCTGGATTGCGGCGGAGCGCTCGAGCTGATCAGAATCGTGCTTGGTGTTGTAGAGTCCAGAGACGCCGACTGTGCCTCGGGCGTCGACGAGGCCGGGCGTGACGACGGCGGCTTCGATCACTTTTACTCCGTCGGGGAGTTTCGCGTCGGCGGCTTTTCCGACTGATGCGATCTTGCCGTCCTTGATGATGATGACGCCGTCGGTGATGGAGGGGCCGGCCATGGTGTGGACGGTCTTGCCTTTGACGACGAGGTTCTGTGCGAGCGCGAGGCCTGAACAGAGAAGCAATCCGAGGGCTGCGGCGAACTTTGAACTGGTCATGGAATCTCGTTTCGTGTAATTCGTTGTTGACTGCGCGACTGGTGCTTGAAAGCCCTTCACTTCGTTCGGGTTCGTGCGGTCGGTCGCCGCACGCTCCGCTGTCTCCTCAGCGCCCAATGTTTATTGATTTCCGAAGCAGCAGAAATAGGGCTCCTGGTCTCGGCCTGCGCCGTAGCCGCCGACTGCGTGCAAGAGGTCATCGGCATCGGTGCGATCGAAGACCTTGTTGCCTTCGACCCAGGTCTGCTCGACATGTGTGTAGACGCTGAGGGGATCGCCACTCAGGACGATCAGGTCGGCGTCTTTGCCGGGTTCGAGGCTACCGACTCGCTTCTGCAAGTCCAGCATTTCAGCGCCGCTGAGCGTCATTGCACGGAGCGCACCAGCGCGGGTCATGCCTCCGCGCACGCCGAGCGCGGCGGAACGGAGGAAGATTCGGGAATCGTTGATCCAATCGTCGGTGTGGAAGGCGACGCGGACTCCGGCCTTTTCGAGAATTGCGGCGGTGGACATGCTCATCTCGGCGGCTTCGAGCTTGCCGCCGGGGGAATCGACGATGATGACGCTGCAGCCGAGGACCTTTCCGTCCTTCTGTGCCGCGGCGATTTCGTCGGCGATCTTCCAGGCCTCGCTGACGTGGTGGAGCACGACGCGGAAGCCGAATTCCTTGCTGAGTCTCATCACCGTGGCGATGTCGTCGGCGCGATGGGTGTGGTGATGCACGATGCGCTTGCCGCTGAGCACTTCATCCATCGCTTCGTAGCCGATGTCGCGTGCGGGGGGCTTGATCTTTGAGATTTCTTCTTCGCTCTTTCCGTCCGATTTGGCTTTGGCGAGCTTGTCGTCGTATTCCTTGACCTTGACGGCGTATTCCTGGGCCTTGATGTATTGCTCGCGGACCATTGCCGCGGCTTTGCCTCGGGTGCCGGAGAAGGGCGGCTCGCGCATGGGGTTGGTGCCGTTTGCCATCTTCATGCCGCCCATGACGCCGTTCCAGCCGGCGCTCTCGTCCATGATCGCGAGATCTTCCATTCGATGCGCGGGCTTGCCATCCTTCATTCGCATCTTCATATAGATGGTTTGGCCGCCCATGAGGTGGCCGGAACCCGGCATGACGTTGATCGTGGTGAGGCCGCCGGCAACAACGCGGCGGAATCCGGAGTCGAACGGATTCAGCGAATCCGAGATCCGCACGCTGGGTTGGATCGTGCCGCTGCCGTCGGCACCGCCGATGCCGCCGACGTGGCTGTGGGTATCGACGATGCCGGGCATGATGGTCTTGCCTTTGCAGTCGATCACGGTCGTGCCGTCGGGGGCTTTGTATGTGGCATCTTTCTCGAGGGCGGCGATCGAGACGATCTTGCCGCCTTGGACGACGATGACGCCCCGCTCAAGTTCGGGCGCGGCATTCCCGGCGCTGGCGATCGGAATGATCTTCGCGCCGACAAACGCGACGGGCTTGTCTTGCGCGCACGCGACACCAGCGGCCAGCGCCATCCACACGCTGGTTCCGGCCAGCACGAAACACCGTTTGATCTTCATGGGCATGAGGGTAGCAAACTCGCTTTCTTGATCGAAGTCCCCCGGGAAAGGGGGATTGGGGAGCTCGGAACTGGGAGTGCGGAGCTAGGGACAAATTCGGAGAGTGGGGTGGCAAATGGCAAATGGCAAATGGCAAATGGCAAATGGCAAATGGCAAATGGCAAATGGCAAATGGCAAATCGGATTATGCGGCTTTCAGTTCTTTGACGGCGGTCGAGAGCTCGATGACGTGCAGTGGGCATTCTTTCCAATTGTGTCGCCAGCAGACGATGAGATCGCAGTCGTTGGCGTTGTGGCCGTGGATCAAGAAGTTTCGGCTCTCGAATTCAAATTCGATACGGAGGCGGCGCCATTTGCCATCTTCGCCCCGATATTTTGCCTCGCAGTCGGGGAACTCCGGCTGGACGGCTTCAATCAAGAGGCCGAGTTCGGTTGCCAGCATGCCGAAGAGGAGAATGACGCCGTTCTCGTTGACGGGCGCGTTGCGCAGGCGGCGGAAGTCGATGGGGTCGCCGTATGCGAGAGCGTTGTAGGGCGTGGCGGGCCGGTCTCTCAGCCATTTGTGCCAATCATCTTTGACGCGAAGCAGGGAGGCCGGGGCATCGGTCAAGAGGATGCTTGCCGCGGGAGTGAGGCACTTCTTCTTTTCGGGTTCTTCTTCAGCTTCTCGAGCGGCAGCGGCTTCGAGAATTGCGACGACATCGGCCCACTCGGGCTTGCCGTGTGCGAATTCGCAGAAGACGCGGGTTGTTGCGGACCAGCTTCCAAAGTTGCGCTGCCACTGATGCCAACTGAATTTGGCGATTTTGTTGTAGTCCTGCTGTGAAGGCGGGCGCCCCAGGTTTCGCACGACTCGACCCCAGTCGACGATCAGTTCATCCGAAGTTTGCGGTTTGGACTTCTGATACGGCCTGAACCCGGCGGCCTGCACGGCCTTGGTCCATGTGCCGCAGACTCGGTTGATGGTGTATTCGCCGATGTCGGATTGCCGCAGGAATTCGCTTTTCGACGGGAGGCGGCCGAGCGTTTTTGCACACGCCTGGATTGCGTCGACGATTTGCTGGGGCGTTTCGTTGGGAATTAATCGCTTGCGGCCCATTTGAAGTCCTTTGTAGAAAGAGAAGATGAGGTAGAAGGGCGAGTGAGCGCCCGCGAGTGGGTATTTTACCAAAACGCGATTGGCGCGCCAAGCAATTTTTCGGGTGCACACCCTTACCAAAGGTGTAGATACAGTTTTGGTCAGGGTGTCAAAAAGGGCTTATTTTTAGGCCGCGGAAGGACTTGCGCGCGGGGAAGAAAAAGTTGCGTGTGTGCGCGGGTTTGTGGTGTTGGGGGTTGGTGGTGAATGCGTTTTTTGAATCAGAGGGATCCAGGGATAAAAAGAAGGACTGAGAGACAAAGAGACTGAGAGAAAAGAACGCGATAGACAGGGAGGGCAGCTGCAAATGCAGATGCCGGGGGCTGCTGCCCTCCACCTCCCAGCACCCCCCGCTGAAGGCGAAGGCAATTGCGGGTTTTGATACTTCATGGGAAAGCTCATGACTTGGGAGGCCATGGGCTTTGAAGGAGCGAGGTCCGTGTCACCCGCTGGTAAGCACAGCACCGTTGCATCGCACCTTTCGTAAACTGAATTCTCAAAACCTGAAACCTGCACCAACAACAGTCGGCACTTTTCCAGTGATTTGCTATTCACCGATCGACGAGCGTCACCGTTTCACTGGCAACACGAAACAGGTGGTCCGAAGCAAGCTCATGGGCGCCATGGCCGGAATTGCGATTTGTCAGCTGACCGGGGCACGGGGATTTTTCTTATTGGATGCGATTCGGAATGGGGCGTGGTAACGGATACTTGGCATCAGGACCTCGACGAGGCAAAAGACCAGGCCGAGTACGAGTATGAAGGCATTCGTCATACTTGGATCGATGTGACGTAGGCGTAGCGGTATTCGTCCATCGGCTGAGAACCGCATAGGTCCACCGGTTGCGCTGCGGCAGGTGGCATTGCCATCGCGCGACTGACCTTGACTCGGCAAGGTCGGTGGATTTGTTCAACGTAAATCCGAAGACACACTGACCTCTCAAGAGCTGAGGTCCGGGGCACGGTGCGTCAGCCGGATTTCAGCGGGGGTCGAAGGGTTGGTGCCACTGGCCCAGGCTAGGGACAGAACATTTCCCCGTACGCCGCAGAGAAGATGATGAAGTCGGCATCGTCAACATACTTGTCGCCGTTCAGATCCGAAGGGCAGAGGGCGGGCATGGGTTCGTCGCTGCACGCCAGTATGTCGTAGGCGAAAAGGAACATCGTAAAGTCCTCATCATTTACCAGCCCGTTGCTATCGATGTCTGCGGCGCACGTTGCAAGGATGCGAACCCGATCGGGCAAGTAGCTCACAGTCAGCTTTGCGGGGAGATCCGATGTATCGAATTCTCCGAATATTTTGGATGCGACGAGAATGTCATAAACGCTTCCGGCGGGCGGATTGAAGTTGTCGGCGATGTTGACCTCGAGTTTGCCGTGCAGGTCGAGTGCGCCGCTCACCACCACGCAATCAGCTCTATTCGGGCCGGCGAGGCTGGCGCGGACGCGCGATGTCGCAAGCAGTATGGGAGGCGCGTCGAAACGCAAGAGTCCGGTGCCGGGCGCGCCGTCTGTCGCCGCCCGCGGTGCGAGTATTCCTGCGATATTCCATCGCCCGTACAGGTTGCCTGTGCCCGCAACTGTCTGGTTTTCACCCAGTGTGATGGCGGGGCCGCTCGCCCGGATACGCGCGCGGTCCAACCGGCCGCCCGTCGCATTCAGCAGAATCGAGCCGCTGCCGCCGTAGGTTCCGCCCGCGTTCATCAGCAATTCGGAGTCGTAGATTCCGCCCGAGGGATTGACATGCAAAGTGGCGTCGTGAAAGAACCCGGGCGACACGATTGAAAGCGTGCACTGGTCCGGAATAGATAGTGGCCCGATCGGATGGACATCGTTGTATCTGACCGTACCGGCGATGACGACTGATCCTCCGTTGATCGATTCCACGGTGCCACCGAGGATGTACGCGTCCGTCAGACGAACCGCTGCGGCGTCCGCCACGATGCGGCCGGTTCCAAGCTGGTCTACCGAGGCGGAATTGATACTCACGATTCCCGAATTGACGGCCTCGATCAGCTTGCTGTTCACATAGCTGGTATTTGACGAGAATTGAAGAGCCTGGTTCGGCACATCGGCCTTCATTACCCCGTGATTGATCCACGAGCCGATAATGTTTCCGGAGCCGCGCAGCGTGCGGGCGGAACCATGCGTCACCGGTTGATTCACTGATTCGAGTCGGGCGGTCGCCAAGACACCACGAGTCGCATTCAAGACTGTGGTGCCGCTACCTCCAAACTCGCCTCCGCTCGTAAACTGAAGGAAGGTGTCGGTGTATACCGCATCCGGGTTGATCGCGATGACGTCGTCATTCACTAAGCCCGCCGAAGTGATGTAGAGCCCTCCGCTGACGATGTCGATCGGCCCGCTGCACGCGACGTCGTACCAAGAGCTCCACCCGCGGACCAGCAGGCGTGCATCCTGCGAGGTCTGGATCGTGCTTTCGGCGATCGATGCGCCCATCAGGTTCACTTCGCCGCCGTTTCGAACTTCGATTGTTCCCCCTGCAACTGTCGTGTTGAGGATGTCGACCACTCCGCCATCCGCCGCGAGGCGGCCACTGCCGGTCTGCTCAAGGAGCGAGTCCGAATCGAGTTTCAGTCTGCCTGAGTTCGTCGCTCCCAACAGATTGTTGTTGACAAGGCGAACGCCTCTATCAAAGAGGATTTCCCGGTTTGGCACGTCGGCCTGGATTACGCCATCATTGATCCACGGTCCCCGAATCTTGCCGTAGCCTCGAAGGGTGCGATTGGGACCGTGCGTAACAGGCAGGCTGCTCGCATTCACGGCGGCCGAGTACATCACCGTTGTACCCGAACCCTCATAGACACCACCGGCGGTGAACATCAGCTCGCCGCCGGTGTCGATCTCAGCGCCGATGTTGAGCGTGCCGTCGTGCAGCAAACCCGGCGTGCGGATGATGAGTGTGCGGCCCCGCGGCACTCGCAACGGACCGATCGGCTGAACACCAAACCACTGCTCTTCCCCTTCCAGCAACACAAGACCGTTGTTGACCGCTTCGACCGTTCCGCCGATGACCGTCGTGTCCCTCAGCACCACTGTGCCGTCGTTCGCAATGAGTCGGCCCCCGCCGGTCTGGTCCAGCGTGTAGAGCCCGAGCTTGAAAGTTCCGCCGTTGATGCCCTGAATCACCCCGTTGTTGACTTGAGTGACGCGGGTTTGGAGGTGAAGAATGCCGCCCTGAGTATCCGCCTGCATGATGGCGTTGTTCACCCACGGTCCCCCCAGCATTCCGCACCCGCGGATAGTCGCTTCGTTCACAGCCCGACCGCTCCCGATGGCGCTCATAAAGGCGCCCTCGATCCGGGTCGGCGAAGCGTTCAGCACATACTGACCGGGGCCTGGAAGGACAACGTCATCAACACCGTCGAAAACGAATCCGCTTGCATTTCGTGTACCGGGTCTATTAAAAACGACTGTTCCGTTCATCGGAGACGCGATTGACTTAAGGGTTAGCCAGCTCAGTTCTTCGAGTTGCAGGGTGGCCGAGGGATTCGAGATGCCGATTGAACTGACCCCAACGATGCCGCTGAGGCTTACGGTGTATGGAGTAGTAAATCCAAGCGATACCGACCCGCTCATGGGGACTGACTGCGGCAGCCAATTGGCAGGCGTTTGCCACAATCCATCAGCCGGCTTCGCCCAAACAAACTGTGCGTGGGCAGAGGGGAGGAGGCCGAATACAGCAAGGACGGCATGAATCGGAACTTTGGCGCGCATGGTCTGTTCTTCGGGCGGCGCATAGAGGCGCGCGACGCTTCATCTGTCGGATTGTGGCCGCTGCTCCGAACAGAATTTGATCCGTTGGATGTGCGAACCCAACCGGGGGAATGGCATAGAGACCCGGGGGCAAGGGGTCTTACAACTCTCGTACGGGGTGCGCGGCGATCGAACCGTTGCGGACTCCACGGAAAGCCGAACCGCTCGCGGACTTCGTACAGGCAATCGACGAAGACGATTTTCGCACCGGGTCTGCCGAGTAGTGGAAGACGTTGATAGCAAGAGAAGGTGATGCAGCAAATACCGCCTTCGCAGCGGTGGAGACGCTTTCACTGCCGCGAGAGAATACTGAACTGTGCCATTGACCTTGGCAACATCAGTGGGTTTTCTCGGAGGAAAGGCAAAGACACACTGACCTCTCAAGGCCGACGTCGGGGGCACGACGCGCAGGGAGGATTCGAGGTTGGGTAGATACAAAGTCAGGGCGACTTTGATTCGCGTCCCTCTAGTTATCACCCCCAATTACACATGAATGGGCGGTGGGTCTTTTTTCAGAGGCAGAACGACGTTCTTGGAGTGTCGATACTGAAACTGGTATGCTCTAACACGCGAAGTGTTTAGCCGGAGACCGATGGGGGATGGAAAACCGGATCGCAAGCTGCCAACAAAGTCGAAGAAAATGAAGAATTACCTTTCTGTGTTTGCGTCGCTGTCGCTGGTTTGTATGTTCGCGCACGTCGCAAGGGCAGTCGAGCCAGTGGCTACAAAGCTAGTCCAGTCGAACGGCTTGGCCCAAGACCACTTCGGTGCCGCGGTTGCAATCGACAACGACACGTTGATTGTCGGCTCGCCTCAAGACGACATCGGGGCCAACACACAACAGGGCTCCGTCCGCGTTTATCGCTGGAATGGATCGACTTGGGATTTGGAAGCAACGTTAACAGCGCTCGACGCTGCCACCGACGATTATTTTGGGCTGAATGTCGCCATTTCTGGAGATACCGTAGTCATCGGCGCGAATGGAAAGATGGTTGGAAGCAAAACAGCCGCGGGATCCGCTTATGTTTTCTCACGCACGGGTACGGTTTGGACGCAGCAGGCCAAGTTGAGCGCGGCAGATTTCGCGTCCTTTGACCACTTCGGTGCCTCGGTCGCTATTTCGCAGGACACGGTTGTAGTCGGTTCGACGAACGACGATGTTGGCACCAAGGAAAACGCGGGATCTGCGTATATTTTCAAGCGAACTTCAGGAGTTTGGGCGCAACAGGCAAAGCTGACTGCCTCGGACGCTGCAGCATTCAAAGCCTTCGGGTATTCAGTTGCGATTTCGGGGGATACGGCGATTGTGGGCGCACTCGCAGGAGGCGCATATGTCTTCGTGCGAACTGGAGAGAGTTGGGCTCAGCAAATCAAGTTACTTGCTTCCGACCCAGGAACGGATGACAACTTCGGGTGTTCGGTGGCGATCGACGGCGAATTCGCGATTGTCGGAGCGATGTCCAAACCGATTGGTTCGAATCTTCTTCAGGGTGCGGCGTATGCCTTCCAGCGCTCCGGGACAGTCTGGAATCAGCAAACGAAGCTCGTCGCCTCTGATGGACTTGAGGGCGAGCAGTTCGGAACCTCGGTTGCAATTTCTGGCCAGCGCGCAATCGTTGGTGCGCACCGAGGCAAAACCAATTCGATATTGCAAGGGTCGGCTTATCTCTTCGATCGCACGGGTGGTACGTGGGCTGAACGCACAAAGCTCATCGCTTCCGATGGTGCTTCTCTAGATCGGTTCGGCTTTTCCGTTGGGATCTCGGGCAATACGGCAGTCGTCGGTGCATACGGCGATGACATTCAGGTCGATCCCGCGCCAATTCAAGCAGATCAAGGTTCGGCGTGGATCTTTGCTGATCGGGCGCCTTGTCCGGGCGATCTGAATTCCGATGGATATGTAGACGACAGCGATTTTGTCGTATTTGTAAGTGGATACGACACGTTGGACTGCGCCGATCCTGCGATGCCCGCGAACTGCCCGGCTGACCTCAACTTCGACGGGTTTGTTGATGATGCGGATTTTGTCATTTTCGTAGGGGCGTACAACGCGCTCGTTTGTCCCTGAATCTGCGTTGCGAGCTCAGCATCTGGCCCCACCGATACGCTCGAGATCAGTGACACGTCCACTTCCTGACGTCACACCTGCGCCATGCCGCCGTCGACAAAGAGCTCGGTGCCGGTGATGAAGCTGGAATCGTCGGAGGCGAAGAAGAGTGCCGCGGCGGCGATTTCTTCGGATTTGCCGAGACGGCCGAGCGGGACCGCGGAACGAAGCTGGCCTTTCACCTCATCCGGCAGAGGCGTGAGCGAGGCGGTGTCGATCGGTCCGGGGGAGATGACGTTGACGCGGATCTTGCGGCTCTTGAGGTCGGTCGTCCAGCTTCGCGCAAAGGAGCGGACTGCCGCCTTGCTCGCGGCATAAACACTGAATGCGTCCATGCCTTTGATGCCGGCGATCGATCCGTTGAGGATGACGGACGAGCCGTCCTTGAGCAGGGGGAGCGCCTTCACCATGGTGAAGAGCGTTCCCTTTACGTTCACATCGAATGTCTGGTCGTAGTGATCGGGCGTGATTTCGGCGACGGGGACCCACCAGCCGACGCCGGCGCTGGCGAAGAGCACGTCGATCGTGCCGCGTTCGCGTTTGACAGTGTCGAAAAGTTTGTCGAGATCGGCGAGTTTGCCGCTGTCGGCGCGAACGCCGGTGACGCTGCGTCCGATCTCCTTGACGGCGGCGTCGAGTTGATCCTGCCTGCGGCCGGTGATGAAGACGTGAGCGCCTTCCTGAACGAACAGCTTGGCGGTGGCGAGGGCCATGCCGCTGGTGGCTCCGGTGATGACGGCGGTCTTTCCTGTGAGTTTGCCCATGGTCGGTTGCTCCTTCGCTGGATGTGGTGGTTCAGATGATGGGGGCGGCGATTGGTTTCATCTTTTCATGTACTTACTTTTGGGTAAGTGCGCAGACAGCATGCCGGCGAAGAAGAGTGCGAAGTCTTGTTTTCAGCACCCCCAAGCAACTCGCCCCTACCACCATCAATTGGAGTGTTCTGAAAAAGCAGGTTTACTCGTGTGGGTTGGACGCGCCGCTCCAGATCGCGCGAGGCAAGTGGTGCGCCCTTGTGCTCTGGAATCTGGCGTCGGGACCGAAGCGCTTTGGAAAACTCAAGTGCCTCGTGCGCGGCATCAGCGAGAAGATGCTGATGCAGACCCTCCGCGAGCTCGAAGCGAACGAGGTCGTGTTGCCCCCGGGCCCCATACAATGAACCCATGAAGACGGCAACACTCCTCGCGTTCGTGTGCCTCTCGCTTTTGATCATTCTGGTTGCGATTGCCAATCGGGCGTTCGGGTGGGCCCTTGGGCGCGAATGGGTCTCGCCGGTGCTGATGCTCATTGGGTTGACGGCGCTGCTGTACTTGCCGTTCAGCCGGCCCCGCGGCTGCTTGCCGCTTCGCCGGTGAATCTGGTTTTTCGCGGGATTGGTTGTAGGCGCTGAAGTTTTTTGCGGACATTCGGTGGGTTTGGTCCAGCGCCTGCGCTCTGGCTGTTTGCGTTATGGGCAGATGACTTGGTTGTACGCGGAGAAAAAAGTTACGAAGGCCGCGTCGTCGGAATCGCGGCTGAAATCAGACGGGCACAGCGCCAGTGTCAGGGCTTCGCAGGCGGCTTCTCATTGCTCACCTGATAGACAAGCACGCGCGCGATACCCATTTCCTCGGCCTTATGCCGCGCTTCAACCTTGCTTTCCGCTTCGATGACTACTTCGACAGGCTTCCCTGTCACAGGCATCTGTCCCTTCACTAAGAAGGAGGCGGACATGACTTCAATATATCAGGCGGATGCCGGCGCCTCTTCGAACTTCCCGGGCTGTCGAAGTAGGAACGAGTAGAGCCGCCAAAACCGGGGCTGAAAAAAGCGCCCTGCTCCGCGCACGGTTGAATCTCGAAATCCATCGCCATCGAAGCGATGCGGACGGGCACGGAGGTGGCACAGTGTCGAGCCGCCCTCAACCTATGATCTATTGAACACGCAGCCCGGCCGCGGTGAAAAAGCGGCGGGCGAATCCAAGGCGCAACATGATTTGTCCCCCCAGGAGCGTGGGAGCGATTTCTGAAAAACCCGATCCTGTGCCTCGAATGTGCCCCGTGCGAAGCGCGCGGCGAAAACTATTGCCGGGTTTGCGGCAGAAAACTGGTGAAAGAGCCCGCGCTGAAAAAGTGCGATGCGCCGTTTGTTCCCGGCGAGCTGTTTTGCGGCCACTGCGGAGCGATCCTCAGTATCTGCAAGTGCTGAGGCGGGCGCAATCCACAGTTACGCGGACGTGTGTGGCCCCGCGATTCCGACCCCTCATCAGGGTTGCCCGCCAAGCGTCAGATCCTTCGCGGGTCGACAACTCAACCCCGCCCCACCCCAACGGGTTCGCGCCTGCAAAGGTGCGGCCTCCGTTTCTTCTTGATGCGTGCCATGCCGCGTGAACCGATCCGGTCGCGAAGTCCGCGCATCAAAGAAGGGCGGTAGGAGTCGGAGTTTCGTGGCCCCAGACACCCCAATCCGCCGCTTCTTCGATCCTGTCTACACCCCACTTCCCCTGTCCCCTCACCGTTTCGCCGCGCTCCCCTCCACGCGCGGCTCGACCAATGCACCTGCGGGAACCTCTGCGTTCTTTCACTGTCAACGCAACCTGATGAACCCGCCACGAGATCGCACCATCGCCCGAGTCGCCGGAATCGGCGACCGGGCGGGGATGCCGCCCTACCGCACGATGCGAAGTATCTCGAACGGCGCGCACAACACAAGCAAAATCCGCCGCTATGAAGAACGGTTTACGTTTTCGCAGGCAACGGCGCGTTTCGGGCAAGGGTGTTCACCCCAGAGCACCTGATTTTCGGCGGCGCACGAGGCGAACGCGACCTGATGCAGGCGGCAAGCGAGAGGACCGAACATCACTTGCATACATCGCGCCGCGCGAGCCCCGGCGAGCACCTCTCTTCGCCCGCCTATTGGCACAAGAACGATTGATAGGCGAGGGCGAAGATCACAAAGTCGGAGTCATCTACAACCCCGTCTTTGTTCACGTCTGCGGCACAGCCGGAGGGCATGGACGGATCGGAACAATCCAGCACATCGAGCGCGGCCGAGAAGACAGCGAAGTCGGCGTCGTCCACGAGTCGGTCGCCGTTCAGATCGGCGGGGCAGGGAAGTTGAACGGTGATCGTGGCGGGAAGAACTTGCGCGGGCTTTGTCACAATGGCGGCGTTCAGAATGGTCGGCGTCAGTTGATACAAGAAGCTGGCTCCGAACTGACCGCCTGTTCCCGAACCGGCATTTGGATATGCGAACGTGTTTGCCGTGACGGTGATTGTGCGGCTCTGCGCGCCCGCAGTGCTGTTCCCGATGAGAAGCGTGCCGGCGAAATACTGTGCTTCGAGCAGATAGCCGTAGTTGGAATACACCTGCGAGTTGGTCGCGAACGACAGCACGGAATTCGGTGTTCCGAGTATCAGGTTCGGGCCGCTTTGGGAGTGCGCGAGAGCCTTGTTGTTATACGAACTGACGATCGGTTTGTATTCGACGAGTACGTCGCCGGTGAGCGGATCGCCGAACTGCTTGACAATCTGCGAGTTGCACAATCGAAACGGAGCAATCGCGATCGGATGAGTCCACGCATCGGAGAGGAGCTGCTCGGCGCCGTCATGGAACACGCTGATTCGAAAATCGATCGTTTGGGGCGCGGCGGAGACATCGATTGTCGTCGCGTTGGTCCACCCGCTGCCGCTGTTGACCTCGTACTTCACGCCCCAGACGGCGAGCGAGTTCCCGGCGACGAGAAGTGTGAGTGCCGCGGCGGAAATGTGAATCGGGTGCTTCATAGAAAATTTTCCTTTGATTTGGCCCCACGATCGACCGGGGCCACGAACCAGCACAATACAAGAAGAGAGCGAGTTGCGTGGGCGTGTCGGGGTTTTGGAGAAGTTAATCTCCGATGCACCTGGTGTCTCGCCGTGACATGGCCGTGACATGGCCCGGATTCTGCCAACATTTGAAGAAACACAGGCCGCGCCGCTACGAATTTGTTTGCGGCGGGACGGGCGATGGCTTGCCCGTCACAGAGCAGTTGTCTTTGGCGTGATCGCGTTTGTTGCGATCGAAGCCGACACGCCTCATCATGGAATGGATTGTCCGGGGCGCCGACTCAGCTTGGATGGGCAGGTGCCAGTTTCGGGAAACAACGAGGTTCATACCACCCGAAGACCGTGGTTCGCGCTACGAATCGTTCAACGATTTTCCAGTCGAAGCCGAACCCAACGCAGATCAGGCGCGCTGAAGACAACATCTATGGCACGCATGGGGTACCTATTAAAGAAGCACGTCGTTCGAGCCCCATCATGTGCAAGCGCTCGGGGCTTTTCACTTCTTGAATTGACGCTCGTGCTCGTCATTCTCGGGGTGCTCATGGCTGTCGCCGCAATCAATGCAACTGGGCGGGGCGAACAAGCCAAAGTGGTCGCGACCAAAGCTTCTTTGTCCGTGATCAAGACCGGGATCCAGGAATACCACCTGGCGAACAGCGTTTATCCGGCCGACCTTCAGGCTCTTGTTGCCGCGAAGATTCTCGATGCGGGCAAAATGGCGGACGGGTGGAATCGTTCCTTTGTCTACGACTCGGTTGGTCCGAATCCTGGTCAGCCCTTTGTGCTTTATAGCCGCGGCTCCGACAATCAATCGTCAACGGCAGACGACATCAGCGCGTGGGAGAATCTCACGCCGCCGGCAAACCCGTAATCCCCTGTTCCCTGCGAGCAGGCCGACCCGCCACGTCACAGCGGCCGGCGCGCAGAGCGGCCGAGTCGTGAGCATCGGCACACTTGTTGGAATAAAGACCGGAGTGCATGGAGTTGGGACGTACACACTTCGGAAGAGCAACGCGTGCCGGCGTCTTGAAGAGCGCCGCCAGCACAAACGCCGCCCGTTATTCCCGCACTCGCGTTCCGATGCACCCAACCGCTCTGTTCCGGCGCAATGAAGTTTCCGCCTCCTGCGCCGTCCCCCAACCTTCATCAAACCGCGGCGAGAATCTCTCCAATTCCCGCCGCGTACTCAAGGCGAACCCCACGGGCGAATCTCGGCGGTCTGTTCGTCAGGGTCAGCCGATCTGATTTCCGTCCCTCACCAAACCGAATATTGCACCGGCAGAACGAAAGTGCCAATGCGGATCTCCACTATGAATGGTCATTTAGGTTTTGGGCGAAATTGATCGCGCTCGGTGTCGGCTTTGTGATATAGGGCAAAGACCGCCCCGTGATCGCGGCGGTTCTCGCTCACTGACAGCTGCGAAACTTCTTACGAGTCGCCCAGAATGAGCGCGCAGAACAGCCCGAACACAAACCCGATCCACACCAGTGGCGAGTAATTCGATCGCTTGCCGGGCATGCGTACAAAATATCCTCGGACCCGCTTTGAAGGAAACGCAATTCTGCATTATGAATGAGGACTTAGAAAAGGAGGGGTAGTCGCATCAGCCGCGCCAGCTACGGTGCGATTGAAGAGTCGGTGGTTTTTAGACGGATCGCGCGCGATGCTCGAATGGCTGCAACTCCATCCTGGATTAGTCGCGACCGGCGGATTGTCCGTCGTGCTGCTCGTCGCCGGGATTCTGGCGACGCCGAACGCGGTTGCCCGACTGCCGAAAGACTTCTTCACGAGCAAAGACCGGAAGCCCTCGCTCTGGCTGAATATTGCGGGCTGGGCACTCATCTTGGCGGGCATCGCGATGTTGATCTTGCCGGGGCCGGGCGCGGTCGTGTTACTCGCGGGCGTCGTGCTCGCGGACTTTCCCGGCAAACGTCGGTTTCTGCGTTGGGTCCTCTCACTGGGCACAATCTTCGATGGGCTCAACCGCATTCGGGCGAAACGCGGCAAGCCGGCGCTGCAAAGGCCTTGAGCGCGCAGATGTTTGCAAGTCTTCTTTTATGATGTGGAAGGGCATCACCTTCGAAGGCGAGCGGAGCATGTGTTTTGGAATGGGCGCGGGGACCAATGGAAGGACCGATCGTGCTTTGGATCGGTCCAGTGCGGTGACTTTGTGCGCGCGTTCTCGGCGACGACGAACGCCTGGTTCGGACCATATTCGAGCGGACGAAGAATCTTCTTGGCGTGCGCGCCCTCATAAATTGCGAATCTCTTCCCGCACTCGCTCGCCGCGTCTTCACTTTGCACCGTGCTCCGCGAGCCTGGCGAGCAGCCCGTTCATCCAACCGTCGACAATATTGATCTGATGCACAAACCGCTCTTCTTCCGCGCGCTCCACAATCAGAAACTTCTTTCCGTCGCCGAGCATGGTCGTGCCGTGCGTCTGAACCTGGCGTTGATCCCATTCAAAGAGCTGACGTGGCGTCGACACCGCCAATTCGGGTTCGCCCGTGACATCCACCGCCATCTGTTTCGTGGAATCCTGGAGAAAGAAAAGCGTCTTGCTGTCGCGTGACCAGGTTGTCTTGCCGCCGCCTCGTGAGACCACCGTCACCGAACGGCCCTTGGACCAGTCCACGACGGCCGGGTTGGCCCGCAACGCAAGCTCCTCGCCGCTCCCTTCCTTTGGAGCAAACGCGATCCATCGTGCATCGGGCGACAATGTCGGAATCGCGCCCGCAAGCGATGATTCGAAAATGGGTTTAGGTGTACCTTGGCCGTCCATCTGCACCGCCATGTGCTCGACAAATCCTTTGCGGGGATCGATGCGTCCTATCAGACATGTTTTCCCATCCGGCAGCACCGCCCACGGAATGAGATAGATGCCCTTGGCTTTCTCCTGCATCAGCACCCTGCCCTGATCTCCGCCATCCGCGCGCCGGGCCATGATGCGCGAGCCTTCTGATTCACTCCCGGCCCCATAGACCAGGCTCGCTCCATCAGGTGTCCACACCATGCCGAAACAATCCGACCCCCGCTGCATCAGCCGACGCACTGTGTCCTTGGCCGTATCAAACACATACAGCTCGTAGACGCCCTCGGATGAGTTCTGCAATCCTGCTATCAGCTTTCCATCGGGCGACGCAATGACCTCGGACTCAAAGTCCCCCATCGTCGTGCCGAGCGGCTCCACCTTCCCGTTCATGTCCGCACTGGCCAGCCTGCGTTTGCCGGCGATCACCCCGCCCGGGATATACGCCGCGCGAGCGGCGCAAATCGTCCAATTGTCCGAGGAGAAGCCGGACACCGACCGCAATCCCGCAAGCACCGGAATCGTCCCGCCCAGGCACTCGCCTTTCGCCGCATCGAATCGGCACGCCATGATCGCGTCAGCGCGCGAGAACGTCAGAATTCCGCCCGGCACATACTTCGCAAACGCTCCGTCCTCAAGCAGCAAGCGGCTGCTTCCATCCTCGAGCGAAATGATGTGCGTCTGTTGATGCCAGCCCCGCGCATCGGTCGTCGATGTTGTGACCAGCGCCCACTTCCCACCCGCAACGCACTGGATTCCCGAGACGCCGTACATCGCCAGTTTTGTGACGTCCAGCAGTTCCTTCGCCTTCCCGCCGTGCACCGACACCGTTTTGAGAACATTCCCGTTCTTCCCGGCCGCAAACACCGCCAAGTGCGGCGTCGCAAACGCCAGGTGCGTCACGAATTCTTCAGACTCCTCATACAGCGTCAGCGCCGCTCCACCCTCCAGCGGCATGTACTTCAACGCCGACCGATCCGGTCTGTCCGGACTGGCTGATGCAAACAAAAGTGATAGTCCATCTTGAGAGACATCGAACCCCCGCACGCCATCTGTCCCACTGACCTGCTCAACTTGAAAGTTGTTCACTCTCCGCAGATACAAAGCTGTCTCCGGCCTCGCGCCCGCCGCGGCCTTCCTCTCAGCGCGCAGAACGAGCGTCCGCCCGTCCGCCGTAATCGTTCCCACACCCTGCACCCGCGGCTGGGTCGCAAAAACCATGCTGAGACTGCTCTGCTCAACCGCTGCAGTCGGACCGCTTCGTACCCCGCGCAACATCCACCCGCCTGCCGCCGCAAGAACAACTGCTGCGCCGACCCCAATCCCCAACCACGGCAGCGCTCTTTTGAACTCTGCCGCGGGCATCGCCGACGTTGTCCATTCGCGCTGAGCGATTGCTTGCTCAAGCTCCATCCGCGCATCGCCAATATCGCGAAGCCTTTTCTTGACGTCCTTCTCGAGGCACCGCTTGAGCAGTTCCCGCACCCGCGTCGGGGTGCGCGCGGGCAACTTCGACCAGTCGACATCGCGCTCAAGCACCGCCGCCATGGTGTCGCTCGCCGTCTCGCCTTGAAACGGTGACTGCCCGGTCAGACACTCGTAGAGCACGCAGCCGAGCGCCCAGATATCCGTCCGCCGATCAACGCTTCGCCCCCGCGCCTGTTCGGGCGACATGTACCCGGCAGTTCCCATCACGACACCCGCCGCGGTCGGTGCGGCGCGTGCCGAAGTCACAGTCGGCGAATCGGGCAACACCGCGCTCGAGCCGGATGTGCCTTCCCCCGTCTTGGCCAATCCGAAATCAAGAACCTTTGCGGCGCCGTCCGGAGTGACGCGGACATTTGCCGGCTTGAGATCCCGATGCACCACCCCCGCATCGTGCGCGACTTCGAGTCCCGCCGCGATCTGCGCACACACCGAAAGTGCTTCATCGACCGGCAGCGGCCCTTCATCGATCCGTTCCTGGAGAGTCCGACCCTCGACATACTCCAGCACCAAAAACCGCGCCCCATCCTTTTCTTCAACGCCCAGGATCATCGCGACGTTTGGATGGTTTAGAGCCGCGAGCGTCCGCGCCTCCCGCTCGAACCGCGCCAGCCGATCCGCATCCGCGACGAATGCCGCGGGCAGCGCCTTGATGGCGACCGAACGCCCGAGCCTCGTGTCCCTTGCTAAATAAACAACCCCCATCCCCCCGCGCCCGATCTCGCGATCCACCTTAAAAACCCCAAGCTGCGTCCCGGATTCAAGCATCGCACCCAGCATACGACTTTCCTTCCGCCCCTCCACCCCTCTCCCCAACTATCCTTTCCCCCTACCACTTTCCCTTGGCCCTTTGAACATTTGGAGCTTTGAAAATGCCCTCCGCCATCACAATGTCCGCCGGAAAACTCAACGTCCCCGATCAGCCGATCATCCCTTTTATTGAAGGTGACGGCACCGGACCCGACATCTGGCGCTCATCGGTTCGCGTTATCGACGGCGCCGTCGCGAAGGCCTACGGCGGCAAGAAGAAGATTACCTGGCACGAAGTCCTCGCCGGCGAAAAAGCATTCAACCAGACCGGCAACTGGCTCCCCGATCAGACCATCACCGACTTCAAGCAATACCTCGTCGGCGTCAAGGGCCCGCTCACCACCCCAATCGGCGGCGGCATCCGCTCACTCAACGTCGCGCTCCGCCAACTCTTAGATCTCTACGTCTGCCTCCGCCCCGTCCGCTGGTTCAAAGGCGTGCCTTCCCCCGTAAAGCGCCCGCAAGATTGTGACATGACGATTTTTAGAGAGAACACAGAAGATATTTACGCTGGCATAGAAATGGCTTCGGGGTCGGGGGAGGCGCAGAAGGTTTTGGATTTTCTGGCGAAGGAGTTTCCGAAGGACTTTGCGAAGATTCGGTTTGGGACCAAGAGCGCGGGGGATGTTTGGCATAAGTCGCTTGAAGCTATTGGCGCTCCGGCGCGGGACAATCCGGTGATGGTGGGGATTGGGTTCAAGCCGGTTTCGTTTTTGGGGACTGAGCGCCTCGTGCATAGCGCGATTGCGTTTGCGCTGAAGGAAAAGAAGAAGAGCGTGACGCTGGTGCACAAGGGGAACATCATGAAGTTCACCGAGGGCGCTTTCAAGGATTGGGGGTACAAGGTTGCGACTTCGCACTTCCGCGGGCAGATCGTGACTGAGCGCGAGTCGTGGATTCTTGGGAACAAGGATGGAAATGCGGGGCTGACATCAGAGGCGAATGCCAAGATGATCGAGCCGGGCTTTGACATGATGACGCCGGATCAGAAGTCGAAGATTGTGGCGGAAGTCGAGACGGTTCTGAAGCTCGCGCCGACGCATGGTGACGGCAAGTGGAAGAAGATGCTCATCATCAAGGACAGCATCGCGGACATCACGCTGCAGCAAGTGCTGACGCGGCCGAAGGATTTTGATGTCATTGCGTGCATGAATCTGAACGGCGATTACCTTTCGGATGCGCTCGCGGCACAGATTGGCGGCATCGGCATTGCGCCGGGCGCCAACATCAACTACATCTCGGGGCATGCGATTTTCGAGGCGACACACGGGACTGCGCCGAAGTATGCGAATCTCGATCAGGTCAATCCGGGCTCGGTGGTTTTGAGCGGCGAGATGATGCTGCGGTATATGGGCTGGACCGAAGCGGCCGATCTCATCATCAAGGGGATGGACGGCGCGATCGGCGCGAAGACGGTGACGTACGACTTCGAGCGGCTGATGAAGGCTGAAGGAGATACGGGCGTCACGAAGGTGAAGTGCTCGGAGTTTGGTGACGCGATCATCAAGCACATGGGGTAAGGGAAAAGCTCAAAGCGATAAATCGCAAAGCTCAAAGAAGCATTGGGCGACCGGCGTTTGTCGGTCGCCTTTTTCGTTTTGTGCTTTCTGACGAGCGATGAGGGTCTGCGAGCGGATTTCTCGCCTGTGATTTGGGCACTTTGGCTTATGCTCGGGATGGTCGGAGAGCGCTGTGAATTTGTCGAGGAGGTTTGTTATGCGAAGCGGCCTGGCGCTGAGGATGGGCTTGGGGTTGGCGATGTGCTGGTGCGCGAGCGGGGCGTTTGCGGTTTCGATTGCCGCGGGGCCGTTTTACAACTCGGTTACGGGGCATCGGTATTACCGGTTGACGGGCGGGAACTGGAATTCGCTGCGCTCGTTTGCGGTTTCGATGGGCGGGGATCTGGCGACGATCAACGATGCGGCGGAGAATGCGTGGGTGCGGGCGAATGTGGTGGGAAGTGGCTCGAAGCCGTTTATCGGATTGAATGATGCTTCGTTGGAGGGAACGCTGGTGTGGGCGGATGGGACGGCGAGCGCCTACCGGAACTGGCGCGCGGGTGAGCCGAACAACAACGCGAGCAACGACTACGTCAACTTTGATGGGACTCCCGAAGGGACGTGGGCGATTTCACAACTGGATTACTCGGGGGAGGCAATTGTCGAGATTGCCGCGGGACCGATTCATGTTCCGGTCGAATTGCCGACACTGGTCGCGGCGGTGAACGCTCAGCCGACGTCGGGCACGAGCGAGATCATCATCGCGCCGGGGACGTACAGCGTTGATTCGCAGGTGAACGCCTCGAATGTTTCGATTCGCGGGGCGGGGCGCGGCCAGACCATTCTGCTGGGCACTTTTCCTGTGCCGGCGGGTTCCACCATCTACTACACAATCCAGTTGAACGGCGGGTGCCTGGTGGAAGACATGACGATTGTCAACCGGTCGCCATCGCCGTCGCTCGCGGCGGAGACGGGAATCAATCGCGTGCGGCGGGTCGAGTTCACCTCGCAGCCGGATTCGGCGGATGCTGACCTCGTGCAGAACAATTTCAGCAACTCCCCAGATCTCGCTCCCACGCTGATTCTGGAAAACTGCGAATTGCACGACAGCGTCTTCGCGCTCGACAACAACTCGGGGACGATGCTGATCAGCGGCAGCATCTTCCGCGATCTGGGTTCGGTCTCGGCGACAACGCAACAGAACACCGTCACGATGATCGCCAATTGCGTCATCGCGCGGTGCGGCCTGGTGTTCGATGCCTCGGGAACAAAGAAGGTGGAGAACACGATTTTCTACGGTCTTACGAACACGATGGGAGGCGGCTCAAGCCTCACGCTTCGCAATTGCAACACTTCGTTTCCGGGGACGGGCAACTTCAGCGGCAGCGCGCGGTTTGTCGATCCGGAAGCAAACGATTTCCGTTTGCAGGCGGATTCACCGTGCATCGATCGCGGCAACGTGACGGCGTATATGGAGTGCCAGCCTCAGGAGCTGACCGACATCGCGGGCAATGACCGCGTGGTCGATGATGCGGGGCACGCGAATTTCTACTCGCCGAAAATGCCGATCGATGTCGGGGCGTTTGAGTTTGATGGCGGCGCGTCGTGCCCGGGGGATCTGAATCACGATGCGATGGTGGATGATGCGGACTTCCAGCTTTTCCTTGTCGGGTACAACGCGTTGTTGTGTCCTTGAGGAAGAGGCACTTGGCACTTGGCACTGGGCACTAGGGAAAGGCATCTTGCATCGGGAAGGCGTGACGGGACGATTCGAAGCGCTTGCGAGTTTGGGAGCTTGGGTGCCCGGCGCTTCGCTTAGGGCTCGTAAAGGTAAGCGGGTGGAGAATTTTGGCGCGGGCTGCGCAGTGGGCGCTGGCTGCGCTGTGGAATGGGGAATTCGGAGTGCGGGATCAATTTTGTTGGGTGGCGGGGACTTTGGTGATTGAGTCTTGCCGCGGGTCGTATTTTGCGATTGGAGCGTGCTCGCGGTTTTCGGGGGTGAGCAGGACTTCGCGCTTGAGCGCGCGGCCGAGGGATGCCATGAAGTTCAGGAGTTCGACGAACGTTTCGGCGTTGAGTTGCTTCGGATCGAGATTGAATTCGATTTGCTCGGGGCTGAAGAAGTGTGCGGCGAGTTGAAGGCCATCGAGGTCGATCGAGAGGGACCAACCGACGTTTCCGGATTGCAATGAGGGGGAGTCGGGGAAGCCGGGATCGGGGTTTTGGGGGATTGCCGCGGGCTCGCCGTTGATGAAGAGTTGATGGGAGAATGCCCGGCGCGAGCGGAGCAGATTGAACAGGGCTTTCCAATCGTCGACGGTGGTGTCGAGGACGTAGAGATCGCGGAAACTTCCATCGAGTTCGAAGGCTTCGGGGAGGTCTTGGGGGGTGAGCATGGTGGGACGTTCTGACGACGGGAGTTTTGCGGCGGTTTGATCGTGCTTGGGGTGAAGGGGGAAGTTTAAAGAGGATGGCCGCGGATGCAGAGACAACCCTGCGGGTTTTCTCTGCAACTCTTTCCGGCGGAAGAAGGCTGGAAGAGGGTTGAGTTTTTGAGAGTAGATGTAAGCAAGCCACGTGTGGTAGCAGTGGATGAAGGGGAACTCGGCAGGATGAACTCACTCTGGACTGGCAGATCACACTGATCTCTTCGTTCCCAGGTCAGCGGGGGTTGGGTGAGTTCGGTTTCGTCGCTGCTATATCGCGGCGAACACAATCGCCAATTTGGTATCATCCGGTGCATGGCAAGCAAGTCCAAGTCTAAGAGACGAACCCGGCGTCGCAGCGATGCGTATTCCGTTTTTGTTTCTCACGCCACCGCGGACAAATGGATCGCCACGATGATTTGCGAAAAAATTGAAGCTGCTGGTGCCAGTTTTTTTCGCGATGATTATGAAATACACTCGGGCGACGAAATACCAGGAGAAATTCGCACGGCGATCCGTCGGTGCAAAGAGTTTGTAGTACTTTTTACTCCTTCTTCTAAGGACCGAACTTGGGTCCATGCGGAAATGGGAGCGGCTTGGTTACTGAAACGTCGGATTGTCGCGATCCTTTGCCATACGGAAATGAACTCGATTCCCGGCATGCTTCAGTCACAAAAAGCAATCGCTTTGAACGACATCGCTAACTATCTGTCGGAATTGGGGACGCGGGTCCGAGTAGCAAAGCGGCGGAAGGGAGGAGCGCGATGAAAGTGAAAAGAAAGAAGACGTTTGATGTCTTTATTTCTCACCGGCGTGTCGACTCTTCGACAGCTCAACGCGTTGCAGACAATCTGAGCGCCATTGACTTGGTTGTCTATGACCAAGCAATTAGTTCGAACGCCAGTCGTTTTGGCGACGATGTGCGCGAAGCACTTGCAGAATCCCGAGTTCTTCTCGTCATACTTTCCAAATCGTCGTTGAGGTCTGCAACGATAGCGTTGGAAGTTGGTGCGGCTAGAGCGTGGCAAAAAGCGGTGTACGTGCTTCTCGTGGGTGTCGTGCCAAAAGAGATGCCTCCCTTTCTTCAGGAACTTGACACCTTTACGGTGTCACGAATCCCCGCGTTAATAAACGCCATCCGAGATTCGGCTTCGCCGCTCACCCTAAGCCAGCAGGCAATTCTCGCGCGAGTTTACGAATCCTCTAGTGTGCCGTCCGATCAACTTGCCAGGCGTCCGATGGCGCTTGAACGACTTACTCGGCGCTTTAACAACCTCGCATCTACGACTTTTGCGCCCGAACGACTGTTACAGGAACTTATTCGACTGAGGAAAAAGGGAAAGCTAGGACCAATCTCACGATGATCTGCGACAATATCTTCGAAGACAAGCGGAGCCGAAACTACGCTGCAGGCGTTCGGTACACTGGCCAATTAAAAAGCGGTTGGCGATGCTGAATAAGACCGAGTTGCCACTTCGCAGTGCCGAAGTTCTCGAATTTTGCTCCAACGAAAACGGACGCGACGATTCGTCGGGGATCAGGTCTCCAAAACGTATTTGACATCGCGGCAAGAGTTTCAGGACTTGTAAATCTCTCAACGCTGGCGTGCAAATGCACGGCCCGACCAATATAAAGGGAGCGACTAGATTCAGCAATCTCGAAAAGGCCTTCTTGTTCCGGCAATCCTGATAGATTGATTTTGTCGAGTGTTCCGATGGGGCGCATTGCCGCATTCATCGCGGAGAAATCTGTCTTGTCAAACAGGGATTGTTCTTTGGCGGCCAAATGTCGCGTCTTGCGCAAATAAAGAGCTGCAAGTCGAATATCCTGAGATTTCAACGTTGGAACGATTTTTTGCGCCACAGATTCAAATTCATCGGCCAGCAGCGGATCGATAAGAACATCATCGATTGAAGCGCCATGCCGATATTTAAGAGTAACTAAAGCAAATTCAATCGCATGCGCATGCTCCCAGACGATGCTCGGATTTGGCTCTATCGCGGACGTTGCGCGAAGCCCGATTCCGCGTTTTGCAAAGTATTTTGGTGCTTTGCGGATCATGATTAGGCGCCGGCCAAGGGCTGCAGAAGGAGCCAGCACGTCGCGTTCTCGGCATGCCTTGTAAAACTCGGCCGCTAGCGTTTTGTCCCAAAGTATCCGATCTGGCGCTGTGCCATTGCGAACCTGTTCAAAGGCATCCACAATTTGCTTGTCCAACTTCGCAGTGAATTCAACGCCACGTGGCTCGCTCGGCAATCCTTTGACCAATTCCCCAAGCACTCCAAGAACATCAAAGCCACCAAATCGAGGACGTCGTCCCACCTCCATGCGCCCGTTGATCACGCTATTGATGGCGTAGTAATTCAGTGCCATCAGGACTCTCCCTTAGCCGGCTCAAAATTGTCGACATAAAACATGACCAAACCGAATGCCAACATGACAGATTTTTGTTTTGTTTCGCGCCCCATACGACGTGCAAACTCGATTAACTGGGTTAACCGCTTCGGATCTTCTATGTGCCCATTGCTCGCATAGCACTCGATCACGATCGGTTTATCGCGATAAATTGTTCCATGTTCATCCTTGAAGATGCCGCCGTGTGTCATAAAGGATGTAGCACCGCCGTACAGATTCGCGAATACCTCTTCAGCTGCGGCAGCCCATTGGTCTTGATCTTTCAATTCCTCATTGCCCTTATCGTGACTGGGCACAACGAGCACGACCATGTCCTGTTCCGCCTCGCGATCGAGAAGCGAAAGGATTTGATCGACCTCAGGAAATAGTGCAGCGCTCGACACAGTTACCCCCTTGCTTTTTCAACTCTCGCCCAATCAAGCGACCCTTAGTGTAATACCGATCGTGTACTGCAGTCAGACCAAGCTTATTACTCGCAATTCAGGCTAACGATCTTGCTCTGTCTACCGGAAAACGAACCCTGGACCACGGGTCGGGTGGCAACCACCTTGTGTCCGCTCAACCCTTCATGCTATCCGACACCTCCTGCGCCCAACATCAGTCCCTCCGATGTCAACCCCCTCAGCGTTCCAATCTCCCACACGTTTCTTTCGCCTCCACTGTCGAGCCCTGACTCACGGATGAGCTGGCATTTCAAGAATTCGCCCGGTGTAAATGGGCAGAGCCGCTTCCACCTTCGCTCCAAATCCTGCCGCAACGCGCACCTCTTCAACGTGCTGCGGCTCGAACATCATGTTTCCGACGCGTCGCCATTCTCGTTCCATGTAGTAATTGTTCGAATCATCGGGTGAGAGCGCGGCGTTAAACGGTTTGGTGTACGCGAGCATGTGCAATGCAACGCATGAGTTAATGAGTGAAACCGCATCCGGCATCGTTGCGGGTTTTTCACCTAGGTGCCTTGAGCGAGGCGGCTTCCATCCTGCATCGTCGATCTGTTCACGTAGGCCTTTGATAGTGGCCTCAATGTCACTAAGCGCCGTAATCCCATACACCGACATCAAATCCCGCGGGTCGTATGGAAAATACGTCACTGGGCGCGCGCCATGGCGGACCAAGTATTCGCGTTTAAGTGATAAGCCAAAGTGACCGTATTTTCTTACGTGAACCTCGAGCGCGTGATCGGGGATGTCGCAGAAGCACACCAATTCGGGCGCTACTAAGTCCCCGTCAACAAGTCGCTTTGACGGATCGTACGTGATCTTTACATCTCCCCAGCCCAAAACGTGTGGCGGGTACGAAATGCATCCTTCCTTCAATACCTTTATCAGCGTTGCACAGTTTGAGTCGTGGTCGACGGGTCTGGATCTTCCCACAAAATGATACAGATGCGCTGACGTGTAACTAGCCATGATGTCGACAGTTTACGTCTGCGGGTGCCGATTGTCGCCGCTTCGCTTTTCCCAAACCCCAGCTCCACCCCCTGCTCACTCATGCGGGTGGCGCCACTCAGTTTCCATCGTGTGACTGATAAACGAGACGGTCGTGCCTCCACTCCCGGCTCCTCCGCAAGTGGCCCTTCCCCCATTCATCACGACTCCCGAAAGATCACCCCCCCAACTCCCTTACCGTCTCCTCCGCCCCGCAACAACCAGCCCCAGCCCAATCAACCCCGCGCCACCCGGCGCCGGCACAATCGTGTCAATCACCACCAATGTCCGTCAAAAAGATGCTGTCGTTCAGCAGCGACACCATCTGCCACTGGGTCGACTCTCTGAACTCGATCGAGTAGCGCCGCCAATCGAGACGATCCGGATTCTGTTTTTCGATTGGCTATGTGTCTTCCCGCCTTTCTGCTTTCAACACCCCCGACCATCGACCCTCGCACCGAATCTCGCAGTACCCTCCCCCATGCCCACCGAAACCCAATCCCTCAAAGACAGCGCAAGCGAAGTCATCGGCTCGGGCAAATACCTTGCAGAACTCATCTCGGCCGGCGCGGGCCTGGTTCCGGTCGCCATCGGGCTCTGGGGCTGGTGGAGCAATTCCTACAACCCGATCCCATGGTTCCTCGGCGCGTTCGTGGTCGCCGGTTTTCTTGTCATCTCTTTGTTCATCGCGCTCAACCGGATGACGGTCAAGTACAACCAGCTCAAGACGCAGATCGCCAGCGATCCCGCGGCGGTCGCTCGCTCCAGACGCGAAGAGGAGGTACGCCGCCTGCGCGAGTTTCAACGGCGGCTGGCGGAGATCAGCAGTGCGGTCAACAGCCACATGGCTGGGCACATCACGGGCCACGCTGCAAGCGCCGAGCAGATCGCGGAGTACAAGGAACAAACGAACGTGCTCGTGAAGGAGGCCGACGCGTTTCTTGAGAGCCAGGATCTGACGTGGTTCGCCGCGCTCAGGCCGGGGGGCGGCACGATCTCGTTTGAAAGTGAACGCGACCAGACAAGCGACCAGATTTCCCGTGCGCAGTACCGGCTAAAGGAACGCCTTGCGTACCTTCAAAGCGAGAAGTGACGGTGGCACCACTCGCGGTTCTTCCGAGGCGGGGGCCCGCGGAGAATACAGAGGTGTGTGATGCCGCGGCGTTGGCCTTGCTTCGACGCCGACCGAATGTTCTTGCGCGTGGGGAATGGCTTGGTTTGTGCCGCGGGGGCGGCAGGGATTCTGGAAGGAGAGGACATCGGTGGATCGGCGTTCGCTTCTTCGCCCCACGCCAAGCTGGAAGCTGCACGCCGCATCTTTCGACGCCAGCGGCAGCGGATGCGCGGTTCGGCCCATCGGTTCATGATCGGGCGTTTCCCCGGACGCATATGCCGGTCAAGCACACGCGATCCGGAAGGGCGGTGCGTGACGGGCGCTTGGGCACCCTCGGACCTCACATCGCTATCGGCAATCGCCTTTTCATGAACCTCTGGCTCAAACCGCTCTCTGCGCTCGCGATCCCCCGATCGCGCCGCACCCGTCTCCCATCAGCGAACACTTCAATCAGTTCGCTCGCAATCCGACACGACAATTGCGGCGACAAAACCAATCACTAGACCGATCCAGACCACGGCCATTTCTGAAAGTCGTTGCATTGCTTTCCCGCTGAGTATGTGCCACGACGCGCAGAAATCAACGCGTAAAAGCAATCCCGACGCAGATGAAGAACTTCTTCTCTATGCGCACGGCGGGAAAGAAAGGCCATTCCGGGGATGGGCGGCGTGATTGCGTTGCCCATGCGACGCGCTCGACCGCAATGACAGCATCGCGGGATTTGCATTAGCCAAGATTCTTCAAGCGGAGATCGGCGACAATTCGCTCTCCGCGAAGGAGCCTGAGGCCTTCGCCGCCGCACCCGGACTTGTCGACGCGAAAGTACTCGTGATACCACTGCATGCAATCGCCTTCACACGCCATTGCGGCCCATGATGCAGCGGCCTGCGCATATGCCGCGAATCGCTTCACTCCATAGCCGCGCGACAACCGCCATCGTTTGCCTTCGCGGGTTGCGAGCTTGCGGTAGCAACACGTTGCAATGATTGTTCCCCACGGGGTCTTCGTGGTCCGAGACAGTGCATCGGCCGGCAGGGGAGACCGCGGAACTGTTTGGTTCCTTTGGCCTGGGGCCGTTGCCTGTATTTTCTTGGACTTCTTGTCCATAGTTGAGGTGGTGTATGAACACCACACACGCGCAGGAGCACGCGCTGCCGCGGACGTGTGACATTCTTTTTGCACCTTCTGAAGCCTACTGACATTTTCACACCTGCCGTCATGAAATACATCCTTTTGCAAAATCCACAACTTTGTGGATTGTGCAAGCTCCGATCACTTCATCAGCAAGATGTGAGCTGCGGAGCACTTACGTGGCCGCACACATCGCTGCTGCACACCATCGCCTGAACTTTTGAGCTAACGCGGTGCGCGTGCATGCTCGCATTTCTGTGCACAGGGTGAGGCTTTCACCCCAAGGACACTTTCTCCATCTGCTCCGACATTGTGCATTGGTTGCCATATTTGTGTTTTGTGTGCGACACTCGGCTGGTTCCCGGCGAGTCGTTGCACAGTCTCGCCGGTTCTGAATCGCGGCATACCCGGACCCGGTTGGGTCCATTTTGTTCGGGACCGCGAACGTCCACAAAGGAGGGGAGAGATGATGAATCTATCTTTGAGATTGGGTGTGATCGCATTTGCCGCGTGCGCTCTGAGCCATGCACACGGCGCGATTCTCGGTTCCGCACAGGCATTCGGAGTTCTTGCCGGTTCTACGGTGACCAACACGGGACTGACCACAATCAGCGGGAGCGTCGGTGTCTGGCCGGGAACCGCGATCACCGGCTTCCCGCCCGGCACTATCACCAACGGTTCGTTCCATTCGAGCGATGCCGTCGCGCAGCAGGCGCAGGCCGATGCGCTGACGGCGTACAACGCGCTCGCTTTGATGGCGCCAACCACCATTCTCACCGGCACCAACCTGGGAGGATTGACGCTGACGCCCGGCGTGTATTTCTTTGCGAGCTCCGCATTCCTGACGGGGACGCTGACCCTGGATGCGCAAGGTGATCCAAATGCGCTCTTCGTTTTTCAGATGGGCAGCACGATCATTTCTGCCAGCAATTCCGCCGTGATCACCATTAACGCGGCCGATGATTGCAATGTCTACTGGCAAGTCGGCAGTTCTGCGACGCTGGGTACCGACAGTGCGTTCCAGGGCAACATTCTCGCGACCGCAAGCATCACGATGAACACACGGGCCTCACTGATCGGCGGGCGTGCACTTGCTCTGAACGGGGCTGTCACTCTTGATTCGAACATCATTGAAGCCGGGTGCCTTCTGATTCCCGGGCCTGCGACCGCGTCGCTTGCACTATTCGGTTTGACCTCTGTCGGCATTCGGCGCCGGCGGATCTAATCGCGAAATGGAGCGGTTTCTTTAGGAAGTCTCTCAACAAGAGAACCGACCGGAGCGATACCCACGCGCTTCGGTCGGTTTTCTCGCTTTGCGTTGGTGATTGAATGTTGCGCACGCGGATTGGGTTCATGCGATTTGAGGCACATTTGGGCCATGGGTCAATCGGAACCGGGCTGAGGTGGAGTTTGGTGTGGCGCGGATTTCCGGCACCCCTTCGGGGTGCTGTGGTTTTGAGGGCGGTGTCCGGGGGTGGCGCTCGAAGACTCGCTTCACCCCCGGCTACATTCCATCAGCACTTCGGGCTGGAAGGCGCGGATGCTGGTTTCGGATTTCGGATTGGAAGACGCTCCGCCTTGCCTGCGATTCGGGCTGAAGGACGGAGAAGAGCGGCACGTTGGGGGTGGTTGACGGGCGGGCCACAGGTGTAGATACGCTTTTGGTTCAATCTACGAATTCGAACATACAAAATTTTGCATGTTCTCGATTTGGACCTGTTTTGCAGCGGATTCCAGCAATTTTCGCGATGGGCCAAACGTGTAGATACGCCTTTGGTCAGCCTCCATTTGCTCGGGGCGCCGGCGGGTTTTGGTAAAATATGTGTGAGGCGAGGATCTGACGGCGCGTGCGTGCCGCGGGTGGGGACGAGTGAAAACGAAGAGTTCCGGAGGCGGCGCGGCGACATGGGGTCGGCGTGCGATGCGTCCGGGTGATTGTCTTTTTGGTTTTTCTACAGACTGGAGCTACAGATGGCACGCAAGAAAAAGAACATCTCACGGGAGCGCATCATCGCGGAGATTCGCACGGCGGCGGAGGAACTGGGGCGGCCGCCTCGGAGGCTCGAGTTCGCGGTGCGCACGGGAATCTCGGAGCATTTTCTCTGCAAGCATTTTCAGCGGTGGAACGATGCGCTGAAGGAAGCGGAGCAGCCGATTTATTACCGCGCGGTGCGGCATGATGGGGAGGCGATGGAAGATTGGGGGAGGGTGGCGCGGAAGCTCAGCAAAGTTCCGGCGCGCATCGACTATGAGCGTGAGGGGCGGTTTGGGGCGGGGACGTTCAACAAGCGGTTTGGGAACTGGGGGGATGTGCCGCGGCTGTTCAGGGATTTCGCGGCGACGAGGCCACAGTGGACGGATGTGGTGCAGATCATCGAAGCGAAGGAGCAGAAGCTGCGGAGGCGGTGGTCGCTGCATGAGGAGAGTGCGGGCGGAGCGGGGGCGGATGGAGTGAGTGCGCCGGTGTGGAGCGGTGCGGCGGATTGCGTGGCGAGCGGGGACCCGATTGAATTCGAGAATGTGCGCAATGCGCCGATCAACGAGAGCGGCGTGGTTTTTCTGTTTGCGTTGCTGTCGAGGCGGATGGGGTATGTGATCGAGGGGATTCAGTCGCGGTTTCCGGATTGCGAGGCGAAGCAGAAGTGCGAGGATGGGAAGTGGCGGCGGGTGCGGATCGAGTTTGAGTATGAGAGCCTGAACTTCGTGCGGCACGGGCACGCGGCGGACGGGTGCGATGTGATCGTGTGCTGGCGGCACAACTGGGCGGAGTGTCCGGTGAAGGTGATTGAGTTGTCGAAGGAGATCTGCAAGGCGGGGGAGGGTGCAAAGAGGCAAATTTTCAAAGGGCCAAAGGGCCAAATTGAGAAAAGTGGAGCTCGGAACTCGGAGTGCGGAGCGCGGGGGAGAAGGAAAGAACGGCGGAATTTTCGAAGCGGATGTGAAAAGCGTCCGGAAAAGCCGGGTGTGCGGGGCGACGGGGCTGCAACCCCGGTTCAGAGGGGACGGAGACGATCTCGATGAAAATTCCTTCGCGCTGCTTGAATTGCGACAGGCGCAAGTAAACTGAGATCAGGAGTCGCGGGTTCTTTGGGGGTTTGTGTGACCTCTCTGAGGCCGGCACGCGGGGTTCGAAGATTGAAGGAGTCGAGAGCATGAACGCATTGAACTGTGCAGTCGCGGGTTGTCGTTCGTTTGCGGGCGCGGGTTTGCTTGCGGTGCTGGCCGCGGCGTGCGGTTTGGCGGGTGCGGCGCCGGTGTACTCGAACAACTTCGAAACGAATACTGGGGGATTCACCAACGCGGGCGTGCTCCCCGCGCTGACGCGGTACAGCCTCCCCACCGATGGCGGAGGAGTGAACGGCCCGAATCAATCGATGTGGCTTGGGCGGATGGGATACGGCATCGGCAAGGCACCCGCGGACAAAGAGATCGTCAACCTCACCGTCACCGGCCTTGTTCCGGGAAGCAAGTACACAGTTTCCTTTGACCTTCTGATTGGAGCTTCGTGGGATGGAGGAGCGGGCGGCTACGGCGGCGATGCTTGGTATTTTTCTGTGAACGGCACGCGCCTCGTCGACACGATGTTCTCGAACGGCGATCAGGGACGCGACTTTGGTGCGTACTCGCCCCAGCGCTACACCGACACGAACTACACCAATCCGAACGGCCCCGATGTGCTCGCGTTCGTCGGCGCGGAGTTTTCGCGTCGCGAAGGCCCGGGATACAGCGGCTACTACGGCATCTATTACTTCAGCCACGGCGCGGGGAATCCGGTGCTGACGTTCACTGCGTCGGGAAGCAGCGCGGTGCTCGAGTGGGCCCGCTACAGCCCGCTGAACGGGGGCGACAGCGGGGATGAATATTGGGCGCTCGACAATGTGGTGGTGGATGGTGCGGTCGGCGCGTGCGCGGGGGATCTCAACCACGACGGATTTGTGGACGATTCCGATTTCGTTCTCTTTGTTGCCGCGTACAACATTCTGGACTGCGCCGATCCCGGGATGGCCGCGGGCTGTCCGGCGGATTTGAACAAGGACGGCGTTGTCGATGACAGCGACTTCGTTTTGTTTGTTCCGGCGTACAACCAGCTTGTGTGTCCGTAAGACGATGTCGCTCAGGTTGGAGCGACAACTTTTTGCGGCGGACCGACCGGGGTTCTGATGGCTCGCGCTGAGGTCACTACGGGTTCTTACCCATCGCCCCAGCGAACCCGCCCGCGATCATCATTCCGATCCAGATCAGTTGCACCACGAGCCCCAGCCCGATCGCGATCTTGGCCCACTTCCGCGCGTTCTCCGAATAGCCTCGCGCTTCGGTGTAGGCCCCTGCGGAGTTCCGCCCCATCGCCAGCGCGGCAAATACGACCGCAACGATGCCCAGCGGCTGACAGCAAAACAGCGCCGACAAAATCGCCATCGCCAGCGGAACAGCAACAGGGCCAATTCCCGGATCCTCGTCCACCGACGTCAGCACCTCGCCCGAGCGCAGCAGCTTTTTCGAGCAACTGGTGCATCGAAAGGCGTTGTCGTCGTTGAGTGCTCCGCATGCTGCGCAATACATCGTGGTCTCCGCGTTACCTTCTCACCATGGCGAAGAGGACAAGCGCCAAGCCGATTGAACCGAGTCCGCCCATCACGATTCCCAGCCAGGCGCGCACGTGGCCGCGGGCTCCCGGGTTCTTCTTGAGCATTTTGAGAGCGACGATGCCGCAGATGAGCGCGAAGGGCGCGAAGATCAGCAGAACGGAAAACAGTCCCAGATACCCCGCGGCGATCGCCCAAATCGACGTGTGCACAGGCAAGACATGTTCGAGCGCTTTCAACTGATCCGGCGGCTGCTGAAGCCGGGGAAACGGCTTGCCGCACTTTGTGCAGTTGTTGGCGCCATCAATCGCCTTGGCACCGCAGGTTGGACAATACATCGAGGGCTCCCGGCTAGAAGGGAGCCGAGAATAGCAAACCTGAGCTAGACCGGCACTCGCTCAAACCGCGCGACCTCGCCATCCACCGGATCCACAACGGTCCCCACCATCACGAAGCCATTCTTTCGGAGCACGCCCGATGAAGCCGGATCCCCCACCAGCGTGTGCGCACAGAACTTTTCGATTCCTGAAAAGTCGCGGGCCAACTGCATCAGCATCTCGGTTCACTTCGGTCGCGATGCCGCGGCGGTGATGCGAATCAACGACACCGTATCCGAGTTCGAGCATTCCATCCCGAGCCGGGCCTTTGAACCCGGCCGTCCCGATGTACTGGCCGTTGTAGCCACGGGTGCGGATGTACCACGGACGCCAGAACATCTCTTCCGGGTTCGCCTCGATCTTGGCGATTACCCACCGGATCGCGCCGGGCTCCCAGAATCGCGGCGGCCAGTCCCGTGCGATGTTCCAAGCGAGCACGCGCTGCAACTCGGCCAGCGAAACGAGTTCGGCGCGCAACTCTTCGAGCGAGGCCATCGACATCGCCAATCTCGAAGTCGCACACGAATGCAACTGCGTCAATTCCCGTCCCTTCGCGTCATGGAACTCGTTCGACACAAAATCCTAACGCGATCGCGCCAACCCCGACGCTCCCCGCTCCCGACACTGCATTTCGACTTGACCAATTCATCCGACCTCACCTTTCCCCAAGGCTTTCACCCTCCCCGTTAAGTCTTCACTTACGTTCTTTTCATATTTTTCCCACGTCCATTGGCATTCCCATAACCCCGTGGCACTTTTGAAACATCGATCCCGTCGGGGTCAGGGGAGTCATCACCATGCGCAGAGTTCTCGCTGTTCTTGCCGTTTCCGCATTCGCTTCTCTCGCCTCGGCGTCGAATTTCTCGATGCCCAGCGGCAACGGAGCCTTCGGCGCTTCGCCGAATCAGCCCAGCTCGATGCCGAGCGCCCAATCCGACAACACCGACGGCGGTACGGTCAGCGTCACCGCGATTCCGTCGCCCGGCTCGGCAGTGATTGCCGTTGCCGGTCTTGCCGCGCTCGGCCGCCGTCGCCGCGACAAGTAAGCTTTCCAAATGTTTAAAACAGAGTGCAACTGACATTGGCGCTGCCGATGTCAGTGTGCTTTTTTGATTGAATTGGCTCCGGCCAATCGGATCGTGCTCGCGAAGACTCCGCGTACCCGCGATCAGCCGCGCGACTTGGCCTCGGCGCGACCGGTCCCTTCAACAGTTCTTCGCTCGCGCCGCCGGCCGGCGGCCAGCACTGCGATCGCCAGGGCAAGTGTTCCCGGAGCGGGAACGACGTTGATAACCGCGTTGACATCGAGGTGATTGGGATTGTCGATCGGTGCCGCGATTTCCTGTTTCGGCAGATACCCGCCGTTAAAGAACGTGAGGCCGGCAACGGCGCCGGAGCCGAACTGCTTGTTGCACAGATTGAGCGTGCGAACGGCGGCGTCGCTCGAAATCCTGATTTCACCCGTGTAAATCGGGTTGTAATACACGGGCTTGGACGGGAGGCCGTGAAGATAGAGATTCGACGCGAAAGAGTTGGGACCGGAGGTGCCGATCACATTTCCCGCAACCGCAATCACGTTCGGATGGAAATTGGTTGTGCGTGTGACGAGGCTTTGAAGGACGTCGCCCGCCGCGAGGCCCAGCACCTGATTCTGCCCGGTAAACCGGCACAGCGTCTGCACGGGACCGGTACCCGAAAGGGTGCTGACCTTGGTTGAGGTATCGAAGTACGCGCCGAATCGAAACGAGATGGTTTCGCCCGGTGCGGCATCCACCGACGATTGCCACGTCGCGCCACCGTCTCGGCTCACATCGAAACGCAAGCCCCAGCCTGCATCTGCACATTGCGCGTTCAGGAAGCCGACTGTCAAAACAGTCCATACCAACCGTTTCATGTACCCCTCCGCCACTTCCGGTGCGCGCACACCGGAAGTGCTGGCGTTTTGTAACCACGACTGCCGCGCCAGTCAACGACCCTTCGCCGTTATCGAATCTGCGGATCGTCGCAAACGCAAAATCGGGGAAATTGGTGAGGCGATGCGCACAACTCTTGATTCAACTCTTGAGCGTGTTTGTTGCCTTTCCGACAAGGAATGTTCAACTCTCCTTGCTTTTGTGCGTTTTGTGTTTTTTTGCTCCCGGCATCGGAACATCGTCGCGGATCGAGTACGAAATAAAACACCGGGCCGAGGCCCGGTGCGTTGCGGCAACTCTTTGATTGCGCGGATTCGAGATCGCTCACGGACAGAACAGCAAGTTGTACGACTGCGAAAAGATGATGAAGTCGCGGTCGTCGATCAGTCCGTCCAGGTAGATGTCCGCAGGACAGCCCGGCGGCATCGCCGGATCGTCGCACGTCAACAAGTTGTACGCCGCGACGAAGATCACAAAGTCTGCGTCGTCAACGAAACCATCGCCGTTGAAGTCGCCGAGACACTTTGTGGTGATATTGACCGTGCCGATCACGGGCTGGATGGGCCCGCTGGCGAGCAGCGGTGAGAAACCGTTGAAGTTTCCGTAAACGGCGAGTTCGACTGTCGGGTTGTCGGGCTGCACGTTCGTCACGTTCTGGCCGTAGCCCCACTCGATCATCGTGATGAATTTTCCGAGCGGGTTGGTGGAGGGCAGGGTTGGAACGTTGAGCAGGTTGCCGCCGGTGGCGAAATACGTGTCACCAAAGGCCAGCCCGAAGTGATTGAGAAATCCGTTCCACGAGCTCGCTTCGGCACCCGAACTGCCCTGGTCGCCCGTGCCCGCGGTGATCAGAACGTTTCCGCCCTGGTTCACATACTGCTGCAACACCAGGCCGTTCGCGCTGCCCGAGCCCGCGGTGCCGGAAAGAAACACGGCCTGATAGTTCTTGAGATTTGCGAGCGTGAACGGGAGGGCGGAGTTGATTTCCCATGTGTGCCCCAGCGCGGCCATGCGATTTGCGAGTCCGTCGGCCAGCACGCCACGCTTTCCATACCCGGCGATGGCCGGGCTCGTTGAATAGACGAGAAATCGCGATGGCACTCCCTGCGAGAAAAAGTTCGCGATGTTGTCGGTGAGCTGCTTTGTCTGGGCCGGTTGATTGCTGAACGCGGCATCCGAAAGCAGCCACTCATCGCCGATGGCGATGATCCGGCCGTCGCCAAAAGCCGCTCCGCCAATCAGGAATGACCATGACACCAAGCACGAACAAATTCGAGTTTTCATTTATTTCTCCAGGCTCCTCAATCGAATGGTACGGGTTTCTGAAGCGCGAGCAAGCACAATCTTCAAAGCATCGCCCGCGTTGGACGAGTAATCTGCACCGGTACTTCCTGAACCACCCGCACAAAGGACCCCATGGTCACCCAAGAAACCAAAGCCCGCATCAAACACACAGTCGTGGAAGAGACCAAAAAGATGCTCTGGGTGGGGCTTTATTTGTTTGCGTTCCTGGCCGCACTCGCGGGCTATCGAGCCGTGTTGCTCGGCGAGGGTGGCGCGGGTGCGTGGCCTCTACTCCACGCCGCCATCGAGGCGATGGTGCTCGCGAAAGTGATGCTGATCGGCAATGCACTCAAGCTGGGCGAACGGTTTTTTCAGAGGCGACTGTTCTCGAAAGTGCTCTCCAGAGCTTTTTCATTCGCTGTGTTCGCGCTCGCATTCTCGGCGGTGGAAGAGCTTGTAACCGGCATGCTTCGGGGCAAGTCATTCGATGAACTCTGGCAAGAACTCGTGCACATGGGCGCCAGACTCATCATCGCGCGCGGAGTGGTGCTCTTTATTTTCTTCATCCCGCTCATGGCGATCTGGGAGATTGCGCGGGGGCTGGGGGAAGGGAAGCTCTACGAAATGTTCTTCAATCTGCCGAGCGGGACCGACGCTCGCTCGAAGCGGGAGAAGGCTTGAATGTCGGGTTTGTTTGCGGGAACACCGCTGGAGCAGCCGGTGACGTGCGAGCGATGCGGGAAGACGCATGCGCTTTGTACTTGTGCGCGGGATCGCAAGACGGGCAGAGTTTTGGATCCCAAGGATCAGCAGCTTCGCATTCGGCGCGAGCAGCGGCGCGGGAAGTTCACGACGGTGATTGCGGGGTTCAGCGGGCGGTCGGAGCGCAGCGATGATTTACCGGCGCTGCTGAAGCAATTGAAAGCAAAGCTCGCAACCGGCGGCACCATCGACTCGAGCGAACCCGGTGCGCCCACCCTGGAATTGCAGGGTGATCATCGCGATAAGCTGGTTGAATATTTCAAGGTGCTCGGATATCCGGCCAAGGCCGCGGGGGGCTGAGTTTTTTGGATTTTCACGCGCCGAAATCGTCCGCTTTTTGTAGGATGATTATGCAGGAAGCGGCATGTGTCGCGCCGAAGCTTTTCGTGGGTCAGGGGTTTTCCATGAGAACGGTCTACGCATTTCTGGCGGCAGCGGGATTCGCCTCGAGTACGCCCGGCGCCGTGCTTTTTTCGACAAGCTTCGAGTCGAACCAGGGATTCACGACCGGTTCGATCCAGGGACAAGGCGCTCCTCCCTTTGCCGTGAGCGGAAGCTTCTCAATCGCCAGCACCGCCGGCAACGCGCACACTGGCTCGCAATACACACGAATCACCAACACGGGCATGAGCACCATCGGAAGCTGGGCGTTCGTGGACACGACGCGCACCGCGTCACAGCTCGCGACCGACGGCCCGATCATCCGCTCCACCGTCTGGGTCAATCTTTCCGCCACCGGAACCATCGGTACACGCACGTACAGCTTCGGTCTTGAGATCTACGACGAATTCGCCGGCCACCGCATGGGCCGAATCCTGATGAACCACGATGGATCGATCACGGCCATGAACGGCTTGTCTCCCGGTGCTTCTTTTACAACTGCCCCGGGGGTGGCGACGCGAAACGCCTGGCACAAACTCGTCCACGAAGCCGATTTTTCCTCGCACACACTGAGGTTCTATTTTGACGGCGTGGCGATTGCCACTCCCGCCGGCTTCAACGTCTTCGATGTCAACGCAACTGGTTTCGGCGATGCCGATCTCTTCGCAATCCGAGGCAGCAGCGGAACTCTCACGACCGCCGATTTCCGCTTCGACGATCTCCTGATCGAGCAGTTCCGCGCCCCTTGTCCCGCCGATCTCAACGCGGATGGTGTCGTTGACGACGCCGACTTTGTCCGCTTCGCCGAGGCGTACATCCTTCTGCTTTGCGAAGATCCCGAAATGCCTCACGACTGCCCCTCGGATTTCAATGCCGACATGGTCGTCGATGATTCCGATTTTCAGATCTTCGGTCAGGCGTACGACGCCTTGGTTTGTCAGTGAGGGAACTGGGGTCTTCACCTTCTACGGCAACTTCCCTCCCATGTTGGTTAAACTCATTCCGCCAATCGAAGCGACAAGCCCGATTCGCTGCCGGGGGATTTTCCAATGAACATCACGCTTTTGCCCGCGTTTCGCCCTTTCGCTTTGACTACCTGCGCGTTGGCTATCACATTCCTCGCTGGTAAGGCCGCAGCCAGCCCCGTCCCCGCCATTAGCATCGGAAACGGCTTCACCAGCGGCTCTCTCGGTGCAGCTGGTTTCCCCGATCCGCTCAACCAATATGGCACAATGAACTTCAAATCCGGTTCCGGCGGCGGATCGACCGGTGGCGGCTTCGCCGGCTTTGCGAATTGCAGCGTGGGAATAAGCGATGGGGTCGGCCCCAACTCCGCCGGCGCACTCATCTCTATCTCCGGCATGGCGAATCATTTCCGCTTCGACGGTTTCACCGCCGCGATTTCGCGCCAGCCCCTCGCGCTCGAACTCACGCGCGAATGCGATTTTCTCATCACCAACAACAGCACTACCTTCGCCCCCGCCGGACAGGTCAGCATTAATCCAGTCACGCTCTCCGGCGGGCCATTCTCCATTTACGAATATTTGCCAGGCGACGGAGTCCTCACCGGCGGCAAATACACCATCCGCTTTGGAATCGGCTCGGGTCACGTCAACAGCTTCGGCCCAACCGAAGTTTCCGAGTGGTACAGCCAATTCGGTTCGGACAGCATTTCCGGCACCGTCGCCGATTGGAAATTGCTCCTCACGCCGCGCCCGAATGCCTCTTACCAGGTCGTTGTCTCGCCCCCTTTCACCGATTATTTCGTTCAAGGCCAATCCTTCACGCCTTCTGCCCGAGGCAACATCGACATCGTTCCTCTCCCGCCTGCAACGCCCTATCCAACCGCCACGCCCGCATTGATCCGCCTCTATCGTTTCGGAATTCAATACGTCGACGGCGCAACTCCCTTCGATCAGCTCTACATCTACGAATCGCCCCCCACTCCTTCCGCCGCGGCGAACGGCGCGGGCAGTCTGTACACCGGCACGCACATCGGCGATGGTCTCTACATCTTCCATCGCGCGTTCCTCAACTACAACACCAAGTATTACGCCGTGCTCCCCGGCCCCGCACCGATCATCGACGGCTCCGGCGATGTCTACACCGGCGGCATCGACATGTTCATCCGCGAAGATCTCGGCGTCATCGGCGAGGGCTACGGCGGATTCGATATCGGTTTCGGTGCCGAATTCGAATACGTCCCCGGCTGCCCGGGCGATTTCAACTTCGACGGCTTCGTCGATGATTCCGATTTCCAGGTCTTCGTCCTCGGCTACAACACGCTGCTCTGCTCCGATCCGACGATGACGAGCGCGTGCCCCGCGAATCTGAACTCCGACCTTGTCGTCGATGATTCAGACTTCCAAGTCTTCGTCTACGCGTACAACGAGCTCGTTTGTCCTTGAAGTAAGCCGCCAAAGGGCCAAGTTCCAAAGAGTCAATTGAGATCGCGGACTTCAAGTTCTGACTTCGAATTTCTCCTGCGCATGCATCCTGCGAGTCGCATAAGGCATTTTTTATCGCCTTCGAGAGTTCGCCTTTAAAGCGGTCCGCAAGAATGGCCGGCATGAAGCCTTCTCCAATCGGTCGCACGGTTTCCACAACCGCCATCCTCGCTTGCCTTGCCGCACAGAATCTTCCATATTCTGCCAACGCCCAGCTCTTTGATCGCGTCATCGGTCGCGCCAACACGACCTCATTCTCCGACGGAGTTGCCGCGCTCTCCAGTGGCGACATCGCCCTGATAGGCGGGATCTACGAACCCCCCGCCACCGATGCGCGAACCGCCATCATCCGCGCAAGCTCCTCCGGCCTTCCGATCTGGGCGCTCACTCTCAACTCCATCAACTCCTACGACTTCGGCTTCCGCATCCTTGAGATCCCCAGCACCGACCTCATCGCCGCGATGTACACCGCCGCCGGCGACACATCACTCGTCCTCGCCCGCCTCACCTCAGCCGGCGCCGTCACCTGGATGCGCCGCTACGACGGCAGCGCCGATCTCTCCGGCGTGGGCCTGAGAATCGACACCTCTCTCTCCCCTCTCCGCATCCTCGTCGCCGGCACGCTTTCAAACGGCAGCTCCTCCTCCGGCCATCTCCTCCGCGTCACGGGCAACACCGGCGCACTGGATTTCAACCACATCTACGAGCCCCCCGGCGATCTTGCCAACACCATCTCGTTCTCCGACGTCGCCTTCACATCCACTTCCGACTACTTCGTCACCGGCGCAATCCTCTTTAAAGGTGAAAGCAGCCGCGGCAGCGACATCCTCGTCGCCCGCATCTCCCGCACAACCGGCGATGTTGTCTGGTGCAAGGCTGTTGGCTTCACCTATCTCAACCAAAGCAGCGAAACCGGCCGCGGCATCGAACTCACCGCCAGCGGCAAAGTCGCCGTCATCGCCCAAACCGGCGATCCCACACCTCCCGAAGGACCGAATTTCCCTCGAAGCGCCGCCCACTTTCTCTTCGATCCCAATACCGGCGACATTCTCTCGGTCAGCGCCATCCGCGATGTCGAACTCTCCCCCGCCCCACTCTCTCGCCTCTCCACGGGACAGCTCGTCGCCTGCGGCACGCGCCCCTTCGGCGAATTCGACAGCCGCGCCCAGATGTGGCTCCTGAGCGGCACCGATCTCTCCGTCATCTGGCGCGCCGAATACACCGGCAATACCCCGGTCGGCACCAACATCGGCCACCACGCAATCGAACATCTCGTTCCGAGCGCCACCCCCGCTCAGGGCCTCCTGCTCGCGGGCCAAAGCAACAACTCACAATTCAACATCGGCGCCACCGACACACTGCTCATCCGTGCCGATCTCACCGGCAACGACGGCTGCGCCGCCATCATCACAACCCCGCCCGCAATCGTCCCCGAGTATTTCGCGTCGTCTCTCACGCTCAAGCGCTCCGAAGCCACGCAGTCGCTCTCCTTCACCACCGTCCAGCTCTTCTCAACTTTCACAACACAATCTGCGTGCGCCCCCACCTGCGTGGGAGATCTCAACGCCGACGGATTCGTGGATGATTCCGATTTTGTGATTTTCGCGAACGCTTACAACATCCTCGACTGCGCCGACCCACTCATGCGCCCCGGCTGCCCGGCTGATTTCAACGGAGACGGCTTCGTTGACGACGCGGACTTTGTCCTCTTTGTTGCCGCATACAACGAGCTGGTGTGCCCGTAGGGCAAAGGGCCAAAGTGGCAAAGAAATCTCGCAGCCCAATTTCGCCCTTTGCCAACTTGAAACATTGGCCATTTCGCTATCCTGCCCCATGCCCACCCCCACCCCCACCCCCACCCTTCACGATCGAATCTCCGAGTCCTTCGCTCGCCAAAAACTGATGGCCACGCTCGGCGCGAAGCTTCTTTCCGTCTCCGATGGCCAAGTCGAAATCGAACTTCCCTTCTCCGAATCCATCCAGCAGCAACACGGCTTCGCCCACGCCGGCGCCATCGCAACAATTGCCGACTCCGCCTGCGGTTACGCCTGCCTCACCAAAATGCCCGAAGGCTCCGCAGTTCTCAGTGTCGAATTCAAGATAAACCTTCTTGCGCCGGCAGTCGGCGAGCGCTTCATCGCGAAGGGCAAAGTGGTGCGAGTCGGAAAAACCATCGGTGTCGCGACGACGGAGGTTTTCGCATTCGCGACCGGAAAGCCGCAATCGTGCGTTGCCCTCATGCAAGCAACGATGATGCGTGTCGACCCGAAGGGTGGCGCGGCAGGGTGATCGTCGCGGCCCACACGTTTCAGGCCTGGCTCGCAACACGCACGACCGATGCGTCCGCTCCTCAACAGTCATAACGGGAGACGCCGTCGATCGTGATATCAACCGCTCGCTGCAAGACTCGCAGCATTTGCACGTCCATCAGCGAACCAGCATTCAATCCGGCTGGGATAAGTGCGCTGAGCGAATCTGCATGCCGCATCACCTGCTCGATCCGTATCGAAATTCCGAGAACCTTCTCCCGCCTTCCTCCTGGTCCCATTCGCCGCAAGGACGCACTTCGTAAATGAGCATGGGAAGTGGAGCGTGCTCTGCGACAGGTGATATCGAAATCCGAAAGCGGAAACGGAAAACGCTTACAACGTTCTTTGTTACAGAAATGTGCGAATCATGTTGCGCGAAGAGCTCGGAAGGACACTTTCCGTAAATCTTTCCGAGTTCGGCACTTGCACCATTTCAGCCAGCCGGACGTGCCCGTGATGAAACAGCATTTATCCGATCTTTACCAGCGCGCCACACTTCGTGGAGAGACTTCCTCCACCATCAAACGGAGCAATTGGATTGAAATCGATTGCGTGCTCCGGGCGAATGGGTTGGCGAAATTGGAGAGGGGAAGACATGATGCACGGACGAACAACGGTGATGGCTCTCGATGCACTCTGGCCGGTGGGCCGCGCACTGGGTCGCGTCTTTCAGCGCAACGACTCGATCAGCTGGGCCGGCCTGGCAATCGATACCGAATCTTGGCGCGAGATGGTGCTCGCAGCAAAGCCCGACATCGCGCTCATCGACCCGCTCGGTTTCCGTCAATCCACCGCGCAGCTTGTGAACCTCACGAAAAGTGTCTCGCCTCGGAGCAAGCTGGTGGTCTTCGTCCCGACAGTCGCTGAGCCGATCGTCGAACGCTGGTATGCGTCGGGCGCCGATGCTTGCCTGGCCAAATGGATGCACCCCGATCTCATATTGAGCTTCGTGTCGAAGGTGAAGCAGGGGACGTTTGATCGCGGGGAGATCGACGAGATGCTTTCGCCGATGTCGGGGACAGCCGGGTGAGGAAACAGATTGCAGGTGTGGATGTAGAACGTACGCGGGCCTCGGATTTTCCGAGGCCCGCGGCACAACTAGAGCCTAATGACCCGAGAAGTTACGAGAGCTTCTTGCCACCGGCGCCGAGGGCCATCATGAGGACGCCGAAGACCGCAGCACCGACGCCGCCGATGATGTACCAGGTCGTTGCCTGCGTGAAGCGACCGAGGAACGTATTGCTGATCTGATCGGCCACCGAGTTCGATGCGTTGATGCCCACGATGAGCAGGCCCGCGCCGACAACCAGAGCCACGATTCCGATGATGATGTTGGGTTTCATGTTGCGTTCCTTTCTGAGTGCCGTGCTTGACGGGATCGCTGGTTAGCGGGTGGCGCGAGCTGCAACCCGAGCGCTGGACTTGGTGCGCTTCTTGCCGCGGGAGGCAGCCGCTGTTTTCCGCGCAGTCTTCTTCACGGTCTTCTTTCCGCTCGCGCGGCTCGACTTGCGCGAAGCCTTCTTCGGGCTGGGGGAGATCATTTCCACGATCGAAGAGATCGGGTGACTGAGGAACGAGCCGGAAGAACCATTCGTACGCTTCTTTGCTTTCTTCTTCGCCATCGACCTGTACTCCTGCATTTGTTCACTCACGCTTGCGAATCATTCATTTGTCGTTGATCCGCAATGTGAGTCGCCCCCGGTTGAACCATTCGCTTTGATTGGTTCGCATCACCCATAATCATCCGTTGCAGACGTGCGCACGCAATGAGCCGCCTCTAAAAGGCACTTCATGTCCAACGCTTTTGCCTGGTACCGGCGAGCAGGCTTCGAAACCTCTCGTTTGCCTCTGCCCCTTGGATTTGGAGATATTCGAGACAACGGGAGGATTTCTGGCGCACCAGGCAGGTATTTGCCGCCTTGTTTGTGTCGGTTACCAAAGAAGCAGCGGGGAACAAGGGTTTTTCGGAAAAGAGCCTTTCCATCGAGAGTGGAGGCCGCCCGCCATCCCACGCCGCGTCGCACTGGGAAGTACCGGAGGTTCGCGAACATGAAGCATGCAACCAACTCGAATGGGCGCCTTGAAGATCAGGCCGATCCAGCTCAGGGATTGATCCCAGCGACTCGACTCGCTCAACACTCGCGAACAGCGCACGTCGCCGGCACGATTGCCGCTACGGCACTGACCCTTGCCGCGGGTGCCGTCACCCCCACAGTCAACGGCCTGCGCGACGCAACCTACGGCGAAGCCCGCGCCATCCAAACAGTGCAGACCGGCTTCGGCGACGCTGCGCCCCCTGCCGACCCAAGCGGCAGCGAACTGGATGCCGCGTACGGAGTCATCCGCGCCGGCCGCCTCTATCTCATGTTCACCGGAAATCTCGAACGCAACTTCAACCTGCTCGATATCTTCATCGATTCGCGCCCCGGCGGCGAGAACATCCTCTCGCTCACACCGCAATACGACGGGGGATACAACGCCCCCGCCGGTCCCTATCGCAGCCCCGTTCTCGGCGGCATGCGCTTCGACGCCGCCTTCTTCGCCGACTATCACCTCTTCGCGCGTTGGGGCAACGATGGCGGCATCGACACTCCCCTCGAAGTCACCTTTGTTTCCCGTGGCGGCGGCGCTGCTGCGCAGGTTCCCGCCTCGCGCGCAGGCACCATCGTCACGGTCGCTACCAGCGCGGTCGGCTCCGTTCCCGCGGGCAACTTCGCCCCGAACGCATCAGCCTCCGCACTCTCGCAGCCTCTCTTCATGGCGATCAATAACATCAACGCTCTCGGCGTGACGGCAGGCTCCGCCGCTTCGAACGCCGCCGCGGCAACGGCCGTCAACTCCGGCATCGAGTTCTCCATCTCGCTTGCTGATCTGGGCGCTGCCTCGGCCTTCGACAACATCCGCGTCGTTGCCATGCTGAACGGCTCCGGTCACAATTACCTCTCGAATCAAGTGCTCCCCGGCGTGCCCGCCCCCCGCACCAATCTCGGAGGCGACGGAACAGGCAGCTTCACCGGTTCGCTCTCTGGCATCAACTTCGCCGGCATCGGCGGCACGCAGTACTTCACTGTCTATACCTGCCACGGCGATCTCAACGATGATGGCGTCGTCGATGATGACGATTTCCAGATCTTTGCCAAGGCATACAACATCCTCCTCTGCGCCGATCCATCCATGCCCGCCGGCTGCTCCGCCGATCTTAACGACAGCGGCACCGTGGACGACCTTGATTTTCAGATCTTCATCGGCGCATACAACGATCTGGTGTGTCCGTGACGTGCGACTGACATCTCCCCACTCCCCGTTTGTCGCCAGTGCCCGCGCCGCGTTTGGCTGCGTCACGCCGTGTGGAAATGAGTCGTGCCGATCGCTGGGGCCGTCGCGCTGTTTCTTCTTGCGTGGTCCGTGTTGACCCGTCTTCCTAAGGACACACCAACTCGTTGTAACCGGCCACGAAGATGACAAAGTCGGCGTCATCCACGAATCCATCCCCGTTTAAATCCGCCGGGCACCCCAGCGGCATCGTGGCATCCGCGCAGTCCAGCACGTTGTACGCGAACACGAAAATCGGAAAGTCCGCATCATCCACAAACCCGTCATTGTTCAGATCGCCCGGGCACCGCGCCGCGACGCGGAAGAGCACGATGCCGCGGCCGTTCTGCCCGAAAGGCTGACCGGGCGGAATGTTCACGCTCGCGCTGCACGCGAAGTAGCCCGCATCATTCAGTGAGCGCTGCCGCCCGTCGTTGCCTCCGCTGATGTAGAGATTCGAGAAACTGTTGAACGAACGGATCATCCCCGGGCGCACCGTGATCTTGTCGGGGGACTTGTACACGGTGACGAGATTGCCGGAGCGATCGGTGCCGAAGAGCGCCTGCACGCTGCCCCCGAGATCGAACGTGCTGCTGAAGGCGATCTGCCCCATCGCGTTCGCGGCAACCGCCGTCGATGACGAAAGCCCGAGCGTCGCGCCCGCGACGTCCGGCACCGGCTGCCCGCCGCGGCAGATCCTCGAAATCGCATTCCCCCGGTACCGCCAAATGCCCGTCTGATTTGTGCTGTTCGTCGCCGGCCCGAACACATTCGCCTGAATGATGATGTCGCCGTTATCGCAATAGAGCGGCGGATTGAACGTGCCCCAGTTTGTGCTGCCGGGTTCGCCGGGGACTTGCTGATTGGCGACGAAGAGTTGACGTACGCCCGCTGCATCTTTGACATACAGCGCGATTTCACCGGTGTATCCGCCGCCCTGAAGCGCGGCAAGGAAGGCCACGTTGTTCGAGCCGTTCACCGCGTATGAGCCGATCGACTTGAACTTCACCCCAGGCAGCGGCTGCCCGGCCGTTCCCGGAGCATCCTGCTCGGTCGCCGCAGTGACCTGCAATCCGCCCGATGCACCCGTTAGTACGCCACTGTGCGGCGCATCGCTGATGAAACTTCCGGAAAGGCAGGCGACCCCGGAACTGTTGATCTGGATGACGGTGCTCAAACTCGTAAACCCGGAACTTGAAGGGGGAGCATCCTGGCGCGCGTGCTGCGAGAGCGAACCGAGCTTCCCCGTGAAGAGCGTGATATACGTATGCCCGGTCCCTGTCGCATCCGAGACACATGTGAACGCGAGATGCCCCTTGTTCGAACAAAAGAGAAGCTGCGAGCCTTCGAGGATGAACGTGCCCGGGGGCGAACTCGGCGCGACGCCATCGTTGTATGCGATCTGATTCAAGCCCAGCCCGGTCTCGGCCCAGATGCCGAGCGATGTACCTCCACCACTGATCGAATGAACGAACGCGGACGAGCCGGTATCTGCAAAGGTGAAGACCGGGCCGGTGACCGGCGCGAAGAGCCCGCCACCCGGCGCGGGATCACCACCCTTGACGACGATGTGCATGCCCCCGGAGTTGGTGAAGAGTGCACCATCGGTGATGTTGTAACGGTTCCAGAACGCGACGTTGTTGGAAGCGTTGATGGCCGGGGCGCTGGTTGCGCCGCCGAAGTTTGTTCCGGCGAGGCCTGGGACAGGATCGCCCTGAAGCATCGGCATCGAAACAAAGGATTGCGATTGGCCGAGTGCCGCGGCACACGTGCATGTGGCGATTGCGAACGCAGTGGCTTTGCGCATACACAACTCCCGGAAAGTTGCGATCTATTTTAACGTACTGAGGCGATCGCCCCAAGGCGATTTGAAGCAGGCTTTCTGAGGTAAACGCCTCACCCCTCGGGTTTTTGGGCGTTGGCAATCGGTTACAACACACCGAGGCAGCCGAAGCATGTCAACGCTCGGGGCGTTGGGGGTAGGGGGTGGGGGGTGGGGCGTGGACTCCATTTCAGACGCCAGCGAATCGGAAGCTGCTCGCCGCACCTCTCGATGCAAGCGGCAGCGGTTGGGGCGATCGGCTCCAGCACGTTCGAACGCTTGCACGGTATTTCCCCGGACGCACGTGCCGGTCCCGCACGAACGCTCCGGATGAGCAGGGCGTGCGGGATGTCTTCGACCGCGCGCCGCTACCTGCAAGACGTTTGTCACAAGTTGCTGTACCCGAGCGCACCTATCAAAGCTCGCGATCTCCTCCTATCGCGACGCCTCTGTCGATCAACTTTCAATCCCTGAATTCCCCGTCCCGCACCATGAGCGCACCGACGATGCCGATCAACAGGCCGATCAACACCAACGCGAATTCCGCGATTCGTTTCATCTCAGCACCAAGGGCAGTATGTGCCGAAAGAGAACATTGTCAACGCGGAACACCAAAGACAATTCAGATCGAGGACTTATTCTCTATCTGCTGTGCAGAGCCGGACGTCGCATCCACCCAGACCGTCTCCGCGTGACAATTTCTTAGGCAGATGCCGAAGCCGGGGCAACGCGTTCGGAAAGAGCGTGACGCTCGAAGATGTTGTTCTGGACGTTTTCGATGACCTCGCGGATCAGATCCGGATGCATCGTCTTTGTGATACACGCATCCGCTCCGGCGTCGTACCACCGCTGTACGATCGGCTCGGCGATAGTGGGAACAAAGAGAATGATCTTGGTCGCGGGCGAGATGCCGCGGGTGAGGCGAATCAACGCGTCGGAGGTGCGACGAAAGCCGCGCGGATCGATCAGGGCGACATCGGGCTGAATGCAGAGAAGCATCTCCCGCCAGCTCTCGGTATCAATCGCAAGCCCGGCCCAGTTGATCGAGTCGGAATCCTGGAGCACGCGAGCCAGCGCACGTCCGACGGGTGGAAGAGCATCGAGCGCCATCACAGTTGTACGAGTTGAGAACCAAGTCATCGCAGCTCCCTTCGGGCGACTATCCGCCTGCAAGAGAAGTATGGATTGGAGACTTATCTGGACGCTAAACGCAGAGTAAATGGCAACTCATAAAGCCCGCTGTATTACCGGCTGTGCGCTATCCGTTCGGCCGATTGCGACATCCCCACTTCCCAAATCAATTTGGGTCGGTTCCAAATAGCAGCACGATCCCGAGCGAAAGCAGCCCGACCACCACCAGAATCCCGATCACGAAATAGAGCGCGGTCTTGGGATCGATGTTGCTGGTCGGCGGCCGATGGGTTGGCGCGGACGGCGGGCGACCATGTTCGTTGAGATTCTCATCCGCCATATCGCGATGGTATTTGTGAGTTCTCGCCGCGACGTTCAATTGGCGAGCAGTTTGATGTGAATGCTGCGGATTCCCCTCAACCCCTCGCCCAAACCGGGTGGTACCGCACCCTCAATTCCGCATTCCGTATTCCGACATCCCACGACTCTTCCCGCCTTCCTCCGCGCCCTCCGCGCTCACAGCGGTGAATTGATTTTCCATCAATCCCCCATCTTTGTTTGTGCCCTTTGTGTCCTCCGTGTTCTTTATGGCAAATCCGCCGCTGCCGCAATCACCACCTACTTCACGCTGTACTGCACACCAAGCGCCCAAAGAAGAAACGCATCCACATCAGCCATTTCCTCGATCCGTGCCTTCAACGGCGTCCCCCCACCATGCCCCGAATCCATGCTCGTGCGGAGCAGAACCGGCGACTTCGCCGGATCGCTCGACGTTGCCGCCTGCAATCGCGCCGTCATCTTGCGGCTCTGCATCGGATCGACACGCGGATCGTTCGCACCAGTGAGGAACAGCACCGCCGGAAACGCAGTCTTGTCCTTCACGTTGTGATACGGCGAATAGGCGAAGAGTGCTTTGAACTGGTCGGGGTTCTTGACCGTGCCGTACTCGGTCACATTGAACGCACCATTGGATGACAGCTCCACCCGCAGCATGTCATAAATGCCGACATGCGACACCACAGCCCGGAACAACTCCGGCCGCTGCGTGAGCGCCGCACCCATGAGAAGCCCGCCGTTTGACCCGCCCTGAATCGCGAGCCGCTGGCTGTTCGTGTACTTGTGATCGATCATGTACTGACACGACGCAAGGAAGTCATCGAAGACATTCTGCTTTTTGGTGAGCATCCCTTCGGTGTGCCAGGCTTCGCCGAATTCGCCCCCGCCGCGGAGATTGGTGGATGCGAGAACAACGCCCTGTTCGAGCAGGACGATGCTCGAAGGATTGAACGAGGGCTCGCGGTTCACGCCGAAGCCGCCGTAACCGGTGACCACGCATGGATGCGAGCCGTCGAGCTTGATGCCCTTCTTGTGGATGATGTTGATCGGAACTTTCGTGCCATCTTTGCTGGTGGCGAAATCGCGGACGGTTTCGTAGGGGGAGAAGTCGACGGGGCTGGTGCTGTAGAGAGCAGTCCTTTCCGTGACCCATTTGAGACTGGTTGCGCCGGAACCATCCGGCATGATCTCGCTTGAGAGCCGCTTGGGCCATGGCCCAAAGCTGAAAATGGCCGGCGGGTGCGTGAACGACGTGTTGGTGAAGAGGATGCCGTCCCTTCCAACGGATGAAAGCCCCCCCACGGCGCTCACGGGCAACTGCGTCGGTGCCATCATGGCTTTGCCGCCATGTTCGAACGCACGGATTTCGGAAGGGCCACCGAGTTGATAAATCGCGTACACAAGCGAATCCGTTACCAGCAAATTGTCCGCATGATCAAATTCGCTGACCAGCGAATCCTTCTGCTCCGGCACAATCACCGCCGCCCTTTCAAGCTGCGGCGCGGCGACACTGAGCCGCAAGAGCTTGCCGCGCGGAGCGTCCTTGCGGCTGATGAGATACAGATTGTCATCCGGACCAAACGTGCCCTGCACGATGCGGTCCTCGTACTTCGCAAACTGCGTCCACCTCCCGTCGAGTGACCGCAGGAAGAACTCAAACTCGCCGCCGTCGCCCTTCTGAACCGTCGCGAGCACCGTGCCGTTCAGCGCCGAGTTCGAATGCAGCGTCTCCAGTTGAATCTCCCCAATGCGCGGAAACTCCTTCCCGGTTTCGTATCGATCCGTCTCCGTCGCCGTGCCGAGCGTGTGGAAGTACACCTGCATGTACACATCCATGTCTTCCGGCGGCCGCTCCGTCCCGCGCGGGTAGCGCGTGTAGAAGAAGGATGCAGAATCCGGAGCCCATGTGAGCGACCCGCCCGCCGTCCCGCCGTTTACCCGAGGAATGATTTCAAACACACGCTTGCCCGTTGCGACTTCAAACACCGATACGTCGCCCGATTCACTCCCCGCCTTCGAAAGCGAAACCGCAACGAGCTTTCCATCCGGCGACGGCACATACCAGTCGATCGACGTGAGCGCCTTCGCATCGAGTGTGTTCGGATCAACAATCGCCCGAGCCGCGGCGACCGCGTCCTCGCTTGTTGCAGTCGAGTAAACGACTTTCGCCGGATCATCCCACGCAACCAGCATCGCCTGCTGCTTCGGCGGTTGCTTGAGCATGCCAAGCAAAACCTTCCCTCCACTCATCCCTCCCACTGTTCCCCCGCTCACAACCTTCAGCGCCGAGAACGAAGGCGTCGGCACCGACATCACTTCACTCACACGCGCCTTGATCGCGCCAATATCCGGTAAGTTCGCCAGAAACCCCCGCGCCAGCGCATCCTGCTCCTTCGACCACGCCTGCACCTTCGGGTTGTTCCAATCCTCCAGCCAGCGAAAATCATCGGCGACGACCACACCGTGATAGGTATCGCTCACCGGCGCCTTCTCCGTCACCGTCGGCGCGGCAGCCACCGCCCCGGATGAACCCAAAACAACAGGTAGGATAAAAGAACGGAAAGTCATCGGTGCGAAGCGCATGGGATGCTCCCAAAGGGCCCAAGTTTCCAGGAACAGTGTAAAGGATCGCGCGTCCACGCGCCAGCCTGCCTTCGATTCTGCCTATGCGCTCGACTCCATCCCTTCGTTTTCTCGCTCTCGCCCTCTCTTCCGCCGCCATCGCCCTCGCCTGCCTCCCCGGCTGCGCCGGCACCGAGCTCCGCTCACCCTTCGGCACAAAGACCTCCGCCGAGAAGAAAGTCGGGCCCGCGCAGCTCACTCCAAGCCAGGTTCAATCCGAAGTCATGTCGTTCACCGACACCTTCGTTTCAGCAATCTCGCAAATCTGGAACGCCATCGCCGCCAACGCCCGCAAAGAATCCACCGCCGGCGGCCTGACCGACGCCGAGAACGCCCGCCTCAACGGCTTGCGCCGCGCCTCGCTCGAAATCAAACTCGCAAACGTCAACGCTGCGCTCCTCATCGCAAGCAGTCCGAATCCCCTCGTCTCCCTCTCAGACATGGCGACAGTCGTCACGCTCCAGCGCATGGTGCTCGAGTCGCCCAATACGGCGAAGCAGTTCGGACCCGTGATCCAGACGCAGCTGGTCGAGGTCTACAAAGAGCAGGAAGTCAACATCTGGAAAATCGCCGATGCCGCAATGACCGAGGAGCAGCGGACAGAGCTGATGACCCTGATCAAGGAATGGCGGCAGGATCACCCCGACGCTACCTACGTCTCCAGCATCCGCCTCGACGACTTCGCCGCCGCGAGACAGATCAGCATTGCACCGAAGAACGAGAAGAATCCGAGCTTGCTTTCGCTGCTCTCGCTTGATCCCCTCGCCGGACTCGATCCTGCGCAGCGCGAGATCACCGAAACGCGCATGCTCGCCGAGCGCATCTTCTTCTACGCCAGCCGCGTACCCAACGTCATCAAGTGGCAGGTCGAAAGTCTCTATCAGGGCCTCATGCAGGCCCCGGAGTTTCAGGACATTCTGCGATCCATGCGGTCGGCGAGTAATTCGGCCGACGAAATTTCCGGCACGCTTGCGAAGATGCCCGAGCAGATCACGGCGGAACGCGAAGCACTCTTCAAGCAGTTTTTCACCGAGCTCACGCGGGAACGCGAAGCAACGATCAATCAGATCAACAACGCGCTTTCAGACCAGCGGATCGCCGCCCTCAGAGATCTCGATGCCTCACAAAGCAAGTTCCAAGGCACACTCAAAGACTTCCGCGAGACTGCAACATCCGCCAACACGCTCGCGGACAAATTGACCGTCACCATTCAGGCCGCCGACACGCTCGCATCGCGCTTTGCGCCCGCGCCGGGAACGACCGCGACGCCCGCGAAGGAAGGCAAAGGTCTCGAAGATGTGAAGACCGTGGTCGAAAAAACCGGCGATGCCGCGGAACGATTGACGGAGCTGACCAAGAGCATCGATCGCCTCCTCGCGTCCCCCCAGCTTGTCGACAAAACCGGCGGCCTCCAATCCGTCATGCAGGAAGTGCAGGGCTCCGGCCGCGAGCTCGTGAACTATGCGTTCTGGCGGCTGCTGATTGTCGTCATCGTCGCGCCGTTCTCCGTCGTGCTCGCGATGGCGGCGTATCGGAAGATGGTTCGTTAGGAAAAAGGAAAAGGGGCAAACCGCACCGACCTCCTTCGCTCTCCGGAGTTTCAACGAATGCCCGCATCTCGTTTGCTCATCTCACTCCCCTTCCTCCTCGCCTCCTTGCTCACTTCACCAGTTTTCGCCGCTCCCGATCCCGACGACTCCCCGCGCCAAGACATCCTCCTCCAAGACGACTGGCGCTTCATAAAGGAAGATGTCCCCAACGCCGAATCCCCCACCCTCAACGACTCCTCCTGGCAAAAAGTCCGCATCCCCCACACCTGGAACGCCATCGACGCCCAATCCTCCGCCAACTACTACCGAGGCCCAGCCTGGTATCGCAAGCGCATCTCGCTCAGCCCGGAAAACGCCGGCGCCACCGGCACCAAACGCACCTACCTCCGCTTCGAAGCCGTCTCCGTCGTCGCCGATGTTTTCGTCAACGGCAAAAAGCTCGGCCAACATCGAGGCGGCTTCTCCGCCTTCTGCTTCGACGCCACCGACGCATTCCACCCCGGCGAAAACATCATCGCCGTCCGCGCCGACAACACCAAATTCCCCGACATCGCCCCCATCTCCGGCGATTTCGCCATCTTCGGCGGCATCTACCGCGACGTCCATCTCCTCACGCTCAATGAACGCTGCATCAATCCCCTCGATGATGCTTCCCCCGGCGTCTACATCCTGCCGCTGGAGATCACGCCGGAACACGCGCTCCTCCGCATCACCGTCAGTCTCCACAACGGCACGCTCCAACCCTGGGATGCAACCATCCGCTGCACCGTCCGCGATCCCGATGGCAAAGAAGTCTCCAAGATCAGCGTCGGCACGATGACGGACACCTGGGCGCTCCAAGGCGCGTACACCGGCGCCGTCGCCAACCCTCTCATGATCGATCACCCCCACCTCTGGAACGGTCACCCCACCACTTCGTCCCCCGCCCCTTTCCTCTACACCATCACCATCGAAACGCTCGACGGAAACACCGTCACCGACCGCATCACCCAACCCCTCGGCCTCCGCACCATCCGCCTCGATCCCGACAAAGGTCTCTTCCTCAACGACCAGCACTACCCCCTCCACGGCGCCAACCGCCATCAAGATCGCCAGGACAAAGGCTGGGCCATCTCCCCCGAAGACCAAAACGAAGATTTCGACCAGCTCCTCGAAATGGGCTCCAGCGGCGTCCGCCTCGCCCACTACCAGCACTCCGATTACGCCTATTCCCTCTGCGACAAAAACGGCCTACTCGTCTGGGCCGAAATCCCCCTCGTTGATCGCGTCGCCCCCACTCCCGAATTCGCCACCAACGCCAAGCAGCAACTCCGCGAACTCATCAAGCAGAACTTCAATCACCCCTCCATCATCTGCTGGAGCATCTCCAACGAACTCTGGATGGGCCGCAAAGACAACGTCGGCGCCACCCTTCCCCGCGAACTCTTCGACCTCGCCAAATCCCTCGATCCCTCCCGCCCCATCGTCTGCGCCGACAACGGCCCCCCTGATTACGAACACAACGGCAACACCGACGCCATCGCCTTCAACCGCTACTACGGCTGGTACGTCGACAAGCACACCGATTGGCCCGGCATCGACGACCTCCACCTCAAGCTTCCAACCAAAGCCGTCGGCATCTCCGAGTACGGCGCAGGCGCCAACCCGCTCCATCACGAAGTCGGCGCGGGCGACACACAAGTCAAAATGCCCGTCCACAACGGACCGTGGCATCCCGAGGAGTACCAATCACTCCTCCACGAATCCGCCTGGAACGTCCTCAAAAAACGCGACTGGCTCTGGTGCTCCTTCTTCTGGAACATGTTCGACTTCGCCACCCCAGTGCGGCAGGAAGGCGGCTTCCAATCCCGCAACGACAAGGGCGTCGTCTCCTACGACCGCAAAACCAAAAAAGACGCCTTCTACTTCTACAAAGCCAACTGGTCCGACGACCCCGTCGTCTACATCACCAGCCGCCGCTTCTCGCCTCGCCCTGCCGGCACAACCAACATCAAGGTCTACTCAAACCAGCCCGCAGTCGAACTCTTCATCAACGAAAAGTCGATGGGCGTGCTGAAGGCCAGCGAGTTTCCAGATCTGGTGTTTGAATGGAAGAGCGTCGATTTGCCAGTCGGGAACAATCGCGTAAGTGCGGTTGGGTTGGATGCGGACGGCAAGGCGATCGTGAAGGATGGCTTCGCCTGGATGTGCGAAGCCCAGAAACCCTAACCTCCAGTGCCGCATGCCCGATGCCTGGAAATGAAACAGGAATTACCCCGGCTTCAGCGGGGCATCCGCCACGGGCCTGAACATTCAGCAAGTGCATGACGCGAAGCTCAAGCAAGCGGACAGCAAACCAGCACCGCGCCGCCGCCGAAAGCGACGTTGGCTCCTCTGGTCCGCATTGCCCCTGACCGTCATCGCCCTCGCACTTGTCATCTTTCGCCTCATGCTCCCCGGCCTGCTCAAGGACTACGCCAACAAAGTCCTCGCCCGCAGCCCCGACTACGACGGCACCGTCGACTCCGTCTCCGTCCACCTCTGGCGCGGCGCCTACTCCATAGACGGCGTCAAAGTCGTCAAGACAACCTGGCGCATGCCGGTCCCCTTCTTCGAAGCCAAGCGCCTCGATCTCCGTATCGACTGGCACTCACTTCTCCAGCACAAACTCCGCGGCTCCATCCGCATGGAAGAGCCCAAACTCAACTTCGTCCTCGGCCGTAACCGCGAAGAAAGCCAGACCGGCGAAGATCAGCCCTGGCTCTCCATGCTTGATGATCTCGCTCCCTTCCGCGTTGATCGCGCCGAAGTCGTCAATGGCGAGGTCCACCTCCACACCTTCCACACCACGCCCAAGGTCAACGTCTTCCTCTCCGATCTCGAAGCCACAGTCGAAAACCTCACCAACGCCTCCGACAAGCTCGATCCTCTCATCGCAACCGTGCAGGCCAAGGGCAAAGCAATGCACAGCGGCGATTTCGACCTCAACCTCAAGCTCGACCCCGAATCCCACCGCCCCAACTTCGAAATTGCCATGCGCCTCGTCGATCTCGATCTTCGAACACTGAACGACCTCGCCCGCGCCTTCGGCGGCATCGACTTCGAAGAAGGCCACTTCGATTTCGTGGTCGAAGCGACCACCAAAGACGGCTTCCTCGATGGTTACGCCAAGCCCCTCTTCCGCGACGCCATCGTCCTCGGCCCGCGGGATCTCGAAAACGGCAATCCGCTCAAAGTCGTGTGGGAAGCCATCGTCGGCGGCATCGGAACCATCCTCAGCAACCACGAGCGCCAGCAATTCGGAACGCGCTTCGCCATGACCGGGGAATTCGACAATCCCGAAACCAGCACGCTCGAAGTCATCGGCAACGTCCTCCGCAACGCCTTCGTCCGCGCCTATCTCCCCAACATCGAAGGCCGAATCGCCCCCGCCGCGGCAGAAGACGCCCAAACCACTTCCGCTCCCAATTCCAGATTGCTTTCCAGCCCAGACTCCCCATCAACTTCTCACGCCCATTCGCAATCCACACCGAGGTAACCCCATGCTCCGTCTCCAAATCCCCTCACTGCTCTGCCTCCTCTTCCTCTCCGGCTGCGGAAGCAGCGGCAGCACCCCCGCCGCATCCGGCGATCCCGAAGCCGATCGCCGCGCCGAACTCCGCGTCGGATCCGACGGCAAAAAGAGCGATTCCCGCACCCTCTATGAACGCCTCGGAGGCGACGCCGGAATCGCCGCGATCGTCGACGACATGACCGACCGCGTCATCGCCGACCCCCGCGTCAACTTCGAACGCAAGAACATCAAGACGAATTGGGTCGGCTCGCAATACAAATCTTGGGATCCAACGCCCGACAACGTTCAGCGATTCAAGATGCACATGATCCAATTCCTCGCACTCGCCGCCGGCGGCCCCGCCCAATACAGCGGCCGCGACATGGCATCTGTTCACAAAGGCATGCGCATCACCAACAACGAGTTTGATGCCATGGTCGGCGACATCAAAGCCTCCATGGACCGCCTGAAAATCGCAGCCCCCGAAAAGCGCGACCTGCTCGCAATCGTGGAGACGACGCGGAAGCAGATCGTCGAGAAGCAGTAAGAGATGGTTGAGCTATGGGCGTGCCGGTGTCATGAACGCCAGCAACCACGACGCGGCCAGATTCCGACGGGATGCGAACCAGTAAACCAATGGCCGCACAATCCGGACGCCCGCATCTATTTGTACAGTCCGATTCACGAGCACAGCAGCGCGTTGTACGCTGTAACAAACACGACGAAGTCTGCGTCATCAACATCGCCGTCGCCATCCAGGTTTGCAGGGCAACCAGAGGGCATCGCAGGGTCGCTGCAATCCAGGATGTCGTAAGCGTTCACGAAGATCACAAAGTCGGAATCATCAACTTGGCGGTCCTGGTTGAGATCGCCCGGACACGCCGCGGCAAAATTATGCCCGCTCACGCCAACGAGGTTCGTTCCCGGCTCCGAGACGCTGAGCGTGACGGCGCCATCACTTGTGTAGTCCGACGATGCGGTACGCGCAGTCTGCGTCACCGCGTTGATGTACGTGTCGGTTTCGAGCGATGCCCGAAGGGTCAGTGTGCGGCCGATGAATGTGTCGAGAGTGACAACCATCCGGATCGATTGTTCCGTATGGTCGGGCGAATACCAGCGTGGCGCATTCGCGGTGTTGAAGCCGTCCTCGAGCGAGAGATTTGCCACGGCGATTGCGCTGTAGAGGCCCTCGTCTTGGGAGCGATCGGGTACCGAGTGCGATCCGCTGACCTCGAACGTCGCCGTGTACGAGACCGGTTGGCCATTGGCAAGTGAAGGGTTGGAGATGAGAATGGTGTCAACAAACTCAGCTTTGCCTGCGCCCGCAACGTACCCGTTTGCAACCAGGTTTCCGTGCGAGTCAGTTCCGTAAACCTCAAAGGTAAACGCGGATGCCCGCAGCACGCCAATCGCGCCGGCCGCCGTGGAGTTCATGTAGCCGCCGGTCGAAAGACTGCACGCTGCGGACACGCTATGGAGAATCAAGAGGTCGGGCCCGCTCGTCGAAACAAACTCATGACTGTCCTGAGGCGCTTCAATTCCATTCGCGCCTTGAAGCTCGACGGCGCTGCCGCTGGCGGTCAACGAAATTTGAGATTGCTGCGCGCCTGCGGGCGGTGTGGCGGTGGCTGCAAAGCCGAGAAGAATCCAAATCAGCCCCGTCGCGCCCGGCCTCTGGCGGAAAATCAGTGCCATTCTCGTGCTCCCGTCCCGAAGTTGCACCCAGAAAAAGACTGAGTTCAACTTCGAACAAAGGCATAATCGCCGGACGTTCAAGCGGCTCGATCCACCAATACAAAGGTACCCCAATCCGTGCTGATTGCAACATCACTTGCAAATCGTGCTTCAATTGCCGATCACAGCGCGTGAAACCGACCTCATTCCCCTTCGCGCTGAATGACACCCGTCGCGTCGTGCCACATCGAAGAGGAAGAGGCGGAGTGAAAGGCAAACGCGGAAAGCGGTGTTTGTGCCGCTGCCCCCAATACGCGGCAGGGATGAAGGAAGAGACTTCTTGGGCAGGCGCTGGTGCCGCCATCTAACCCCCATCACTTCAGATACAACCTGAGCCACTTCCCTCCGGAATCGCGAGTTCCTTCAAACCCGCGCTCCTCGGCGAGTTCGCGCTCCAGGTCGAACAGAGCGGCGCGATCGGGACCGGGCTGCGGCAGCACGATCGCCAGATTTCCCGTGTTCTGAAAACCTTCGTCGTACACATCGATGTCGAACGCGATGACGCTCAGCGCGCCGAGCGCGTACGCCCGTTCGACAAATTCAATCGAGTCTTCCGGCGTCCAATCCTCACCGAGTGTTCGCGTCTCCGGCTCTCCCTCGTACAGCCATGAGAGCGCCTCGACTCCGTTCAGTGACAACTCGCGGGCAAACTTCTCGCCGGTCAATTTCCGGTTGAGGATCTCCGGGCCTTTCGCTCGTGCCGCACGGATGCTTCGGAGGGCTTCACCAGTCAGCCGCGGCGGCAGCTCGCCACGCTTCATCGCGTCTCGCTCCTTCGACAATTTGTCAAACTTCGCTTTCGAGACGACGCGACCTTCGAAGAAATAGGTGTCGTCACCCTGCGGCAGCCCTGTCTGATACCACATCCTGGCGACGCCATGCTGAAATCCGTCGACATACGGAATCTCCATATATAACGTGCCGTTCTCATGCCACTCGCGGCTGATCCCCGTTCCGTTCCGCATCTCGCTCGTTCCAAGCAGTTTGCCGGTGCGATCCCACTGCCTTCCCACGCCATCCAGCACGCCGCGATTCACTGGAATTTCTCGTGCCAACTGGCCGTTGTCATGCCAGAAACGCGTAGCACCATGCGGAATGCCATCGACAAAAGTCGCCTCGGATCGAAGCTTGCCGTTCTTGTGAAATGATTGCGTTGTTTCGGTGGTCATGGCGGAATTGAGCGAAGACGCTAGCAGATTTGAGGCGAGGGCAGGGAACGCTTAGTTTGGACACCGTCTTCGGCCCCGGAGGGGCCACGGCTTGTAGCCACGGGTGGAGCGCAGCCCGGCAAATGCCGGGCGCAGCGCAACCCGTGGAAGGAGCGCCCTCAAAATCCATCTCCCTGTCTTCACCTTGCCCCGGAGGGGCAAAGGAATCGGACCCCGCTGCGAATCTCACAAAACGGTGGCGGTTCAACAAAACATGAACCGTTCATCGAAGTCGATCCACCACTCCCATTCAACCCCAAAGCCCATCGACACGGTCAACATTCAGGGTCGGCTCTCTTTCGCCTTTTCCGGATACACGAAATCGTCCCGCGAAAACAACTCTCGAACGGTCTCGCGCGTGTCATCGAGCCCAAGCCCGAGATTGCGGAGCGCGCGTTCCACGATGCTGTCCTTGACATAAAACAACCCAAGCAGCATGCACTCCGTTCCAACAAGTTTCAACTTGAGGATTTTTGATTCTTCGAGCACACCTGCCATTGCCGCAAGCGGCTTGTCGATATCGGCCTTGCCGGCTTTCTCCGTTTCCACTTGAACTTCGTGACGAACGGCTTCCGGGCTGATGCCCCGCGCTTCGAGCACACGTGCGCCCATGCAGCCCGGCGCGTGCGAGATGATCATCAGCATGTCTTCCGGTGCCGCGTTGCGGCCGAACTGCCGCGCGTATTTGCTCGATTCAAACATCGCTTGCACGTACGTTGATGTGAACACTTGCCCCATGCGGAATAGTTGGCCGCTCCACCACTCGCGTTCTTGCGCGTGTGGGGCGGATGTGCTTGGGGACTCGATCCCGCGGCATGGTGCGAAATGGCTTGCGTGGTTGGGTGGGATGGGAGTGCCCGGAGTTGGGGCGAGGTTCTGCATTGCGACCACCCGGCGCTGCGCTTGGGTTCGTATGGCACATTGCTGGTGGTTTCTGTGCCGCGGGCGGGTCCGTGCGGGCGGGAATTGAAGCAGACCTCTGCACGCGACTGCAGATCGCGATTGGCCGGGGCTCGGTGCATGCGCACGGAGCGTTCGAGGGCGTGCCGCACGAACCCGAGCGCAGCGACGGACGCGGGGGTCGCCCGTTGCTATCCAATGTCCGCATACACCGCCATCGCCGCGGCAAGCACGTCCGGTGTGCAATTCACAAACTCCGTCGCACCAGTTCGCACGAATTCAATGCCTAACTCTTCCTTCGCGGCACGCGCGATCTGGGCGACCTGCTCCACGGTTGTCAGTTCCGACTCGGGTCGAACGAAGAACCTGTTTCCGTCCCAGCGCGCACTCAGCGCGGCACGATAGATTCGTTCAAAATAGTCGGACGTGAATTGAGACGGCCCGGGCGTCAACCACAGTGTGCCGCAGGAATCGACTTCGAGCTTGGAGATTGGCACGCGCTGCATGGTGGATCTTTGGAAGTGAAACGGATGGCCGCTTCACCATGAACCGCTCCAGATCCGGATTGATTGTTCGGTCCTGCCTTGAAACCTCGCAAAAACTCGGCTTCGTCCGCCGCCGACCTGAATCCCACCGTCACGCCCCTGCATCACTTCGAATCAGGAACTGCCGCAGGTTGTACCCACGGTTTCGGAACTGGCCGCGTCTTCAGAAGAATCAACACGATCGCAAACGTCACCGCCACAACCGGCGGCACAGCAAGCGAGAGTCGCCACACCTCTATCGGTATTCCGAGATTGCCGAGCCCGAGCGGCAACGTCCGCGCAAGAACCGTGAGAGCGGCTACCCCGACGAGGAAGATGAGCACGGGCGTCCGAAACACCCCCGCCGGCGTGACGCGGAGTCGCGCGATGATGAACGCCCCAGGAATGCACCAGATGAGCCAGGTGTATCGGAGCATGTTGAGCGTTGCCTGAAACAAAGCTTCCTGCGATTCGGTCGGCCGGGAGATCGCCCACCACAGCACGCAGAAAGTGACGAGGCAAACGGTGTTGAGGGCGATGATGATGCGAAGGAGCCCCGCCGCAGTGCTTTGAGCGTGATGGCGGAGCGGGCGTGTCAGGATGAACCATCCGATGCCGCCGACGGCGACCCAGAGCAATATCAGCAGTTGTTCCGCGGCATACGCCTTCCAGAAATCCCAAATCTTGTGGACAATCGAGCGCGTCGAGATCACGAGCAGAAAGAGATAGGGCGTCGCCGCGCCGAGAAGCAGAGATGCGGCGCATGCCCACGCTGCGATACGGGGCACACGCGTCGTGGCACGGAGAGTTTCAGCGACCGATGTGCCGCACTCGGGACAGAGTTTGCCCGAGGCGAGGCCCGTCAGGTCGTAATCGCATTGGCTGCAGTGGAGAGAAATAGCCATTGCTGAGTGAGAATTTTGAATTGGCGTCCGCCCTCCATATTAATCCACCTCCCCCGGCATCAGTGTTTTTCGTTTACTTATAAAACTCCCCCGGCACCGTCTTCGTCTTGTGATGCCCGCTGTTCGGCGCCTTCTCCAGCCGCTGATACCGCAAGCTCCCCGGTTCAAACCCCTCCAGAACCCGCGGCAGCCACTTCTTCACCATCGTTCCCCAGCCAAAGCTCATCATCAGCCGCATCAGGAACGGCATCTTGCCCACATCCGACTGCGTCAGCCGCAGGTGGGTCGATGCCCCACGCGCCGTGAGCTGCCACTCCACTCTCTGCGGCCCCATCTTTTTCCCGCTCGCCTTGCACCCCGTCCACGACCACACCATCCGCGTCGGCGCTTCGAGTTCAAGTATCTCGCACTCAACCGTTCCGCCCAAAGGCCCCATCGGATCAATGCGAAACTGAAACCGGTCCCCCACCTTCGCGTTCGCCGGAAAGTTGTTCGGCATCAGCCACTGCGCGAGCGCCTCCCCATTCGTAAACGCCGCCCACACGACTTCGATCGGGTGCGCATAGATCGATTCTTTGACGAGCTGCTTCATGAACGCGTGCTCCGGCGTGCCCCGTGTGAATCAAGAAACGTGTGCAGGTTGTCGAGCTTGCTTCCCCAGAACTTGTCGTACGGCCCGACCCAGTCCGCCACTTCATTCAGAGGCTTCGCGCGCAGCGAGTAGATCCGCATGCGCCCCTTCTTCCGCGCCGTCACAAGTCCCGCCCGCAGCAGCACCGCCAAATGCTGACTCAGCCCCGACTGGCTCAGCCCATCGATCGATGTCGCCAGGCGTTCAAGCAGCACCAGCACCGTCCGCCGCGTCTCATCCGCGCCCGCCTCAGTGCGCAGCAAATCCAGAATCGCCCGCCGCGTCGGATCGGCAATCGCGTAAAACGCGGATGTGTCGGCTGCAATGCGCCCCATGCCGAAAATATATCACCGATTGCTAATATGTCAATTGCATTCCGTGCCCGTCCGCCCCTCCGCAATCCCTGCGAAAACCTCCAGCCGCAAAGCCGCCCCTCAACTCCAATCGCCCATGGATTCCAGGTCCGTCCGCCCCTCAAGTCTCCATCCTCCACTCGATTCTTCCACTGTTATCCCTTTAAAATCATCGACTTACGACCAATCCCTGCCCATTCTACAAAATACCAAACAAAAACCTTGCATTGCGTTCGTCGTTCTGGTACGCTACCCGTTCCGGCCATTTCTACTCCTCCTTTTCAATGGTGACCCCATGCACCACCTACCCACCCGCCCCCTCCCCGCAAAATCCACCCCCGTAGCCACCCCCAGCGCCGAGCAATTCTCGCCTCTGGCCCTCTGGCTCCTCGCCAAACTCCTCATCGCAATCCTGTTCACCGCCGCGCTGATGGCTCTCAAGCCCACCTAGCTCGAGCAACCGTCCCTCGCGCACATCGCCCCCCCGCGCGCTCGCATCACGTCGCGCATCCCCGCCGCCTCCCCAACTCCGCACAAAAGCGCCTCCCCGCGTCCCTTCGCCGCACTCCGAAATCCCTCTCCCCCTCTGCCCCCTTTGCCATTTGCGATTTGCCCTTTGCCATTTGCGATTTGCGATTTGCGATTTGCGATTTGAGCTTTTCGCTTTTCGCTTTGCGCTTCGTCCGTTTCCCTCCCCTCTCTCCGAAAGGCCTCCCATGCCTCCCCCCGCCACTCCTATCCCCCGCGAACAGATCATCGAAGCCGGCGTTTCTCTCCAAGCAGTGCTCGGTCGCTCGCCCCGCAAAATCGAGTTCCACGGCCGAACCCGAATCACCCATCGCCAACTCGAACATCACTTTGAAACTTGGAACGATTTCCTTGCCGCGGCAAATCTCCCTCTCAATCGCATCACCTGCACCAGCCAACCCAAACTCCTCGACGACTGGGGCTCCGTCACGCGCAAGCTCGGGCATTGCCCCTCGCGCGATGAATACGAAGCCAAAGGTGTCTACTCCAGACACTCCGTCAAACGCCATTGCCCCTCGTGGGCCGACGTCGGACGCGCCTTCTACGCGCGCTCCGTCGACGATCCACAATGGCACGATGTCATCAAGATCATCCGCGATCGCGAAGCCCGCGGCACACGCCCCTGGATGATCCATTCAAAAATCCAGATTCCTGTCAATCCCCTCAGTTCGCCCGCTGCTTCCAACATCGCATACGGAGAACCGCTCGACTTCAAATTCCTCCGCAACGCCCCGATCAACGAAGCTGGCGTCGTCTACCTCTTCGGCTGCCTCGCACCCGAGCTCGGCTTCGTCGTTGAAGCAATCCAGCCCGGTTTCCCCGACTGCGAAGCCAAGCGGAAAGACCTCGATGGCAAGTTGCGCCGCCTCCGCATCGAATTCGAATTCGAAAGCAAAAACTTCCTCTTCCACAAACACGACATCACCGCCTGCGACATCATCGTCTGCTGGCGCAACAACTGGCCCGAATGCCCCCTCGAAGTCATCGAACTCTCCAACCACCTCAAAGACCAAACCCAACTCGCCGCCTGATTCTCCATCCGCTATTTGCGTTTCATCCCTTTGCCCCTCTTCCATTTGCCATTTGCTCATTTGCCATTTGCCAACTGGCAACGACCTCCAGCCCGAAGGGCTGACGGAAGTAGCCGGGGGTGAAGCGAGTCTTCGAGCGCCACCCCCGGAAGAGCGCCCCCAAATCCCCGCACCCCGAAGGGGAGCTGGAATCGATGCACAACAAAGACTCGCAAACACCGCGCGGTATTCTCTTCCCGCGAACCCCGCACCGGAAACTGACCCATGTTGCCAAACGTTCACCCGTGCGTATTGATCGTGAAATGCGCCCTCGCGTGCGTTGCCTTGTCTCTTCTGCCGGGTTGCAGCGTCTTCTCGCGCAGCTCCTCCGGCCGCGAGCAAGCTGTCGGCCCCGGTCGCATGACGCCGAGCGAAATCCAATCCGAAGTCATGTCCTTCACCGATTCGTTCAACGCCGCGATCACGCAGAGTTGGAGCGGCGTCTCGGCGGAAGGGCGCGCCAACGCCGCGCAAGCAGGGTTCTTGACCCCCGAGGGCGAGCGTGCGGCAGAGCTTCGGCGGGCGGCGCTCGAGGTGAACCTCACGAACGCAACGGCCTCGCTCTCGATCGCATCGAGCCCGAATCCGTTTGTCGCGCTCGCGGACATGGTGACGCTGGTGACGTTGCAGCGGATGGTGTTGGAGACACCCGAAGCCGCGAAATTGTACGGACCGGAATTGCAGTCTCGGCTGCTCGCGGTGTATGGGGCCGAGGAGAAACGGATCTGGCGGATCGCGGAGCGCGCGATGACGCCCGTGCAGCAGCAGGAACTTCGCGACCTGATCACGGCCTGGCGCGAGGAGAATCCGACAGCGACATATGTGGCGAACGTGCGGCTGGAAGATTTCGGAAGCCGGCGCCAGCAGGGTGTGCAGGTCCGGACACAATCGAGCGCAAGTCTGCTCTCGCTGTTCGCGCTCGATCCGCTCGCGGGACTTGATCCGGCGCAGCGCGAGGTCGCGCGATCGCGCATGCTGGCGGAGCGGATGTTTTTCTTTGCGAGCCGCTCAGGGAACCTGGTGAGGTGGAACGTGGAGCTGCTCTATCAGAATCTGCTCCGCGCGCCCGAGGTGACTCAGGTGCTTGGTTCCGCGATGCAGGCGAGTGATTCGGCGGTGCGGTTTAGCGCGCTGGCGGAGGGGCTGCCGCAGGAGTTGACGCAGAGGTTGACCCTGGAACGTGAACAAGCCGTTGCACAGGTCTTCGCGGCATTGACCAAAGAGCGCGAAGCAATGGTGCAGCAGGTCAACCAAGCAGTGACGCAGCAAAGGCAGGCGACGTTCGACGAGTTGGAGCACAGGTTAGATCGAGCCCAGGGCGGGGTGCGCAGCACGCTGCAGGATTTTCGCGAGACGGCGGGCACAGCAAGCAAGCTGACCGAGCAGATGACGACGCTGGTGAAGACGACCGATGTGCTGGCGGCGCGATTTGCCTCAGAGAATGCGAACGGAGCGCGCGATCCCGATCGCAACGCCATCCGAGAATTCAGCGGCGCCGCCGAGCGAACCGGAGAAACCGTGGAGCGGATGACGAAACTAGTCGAGCGCATCGAAAACCTGCTCACATCCCCCACCGCCGCGCAAGGCCCAACCGTGATGCGCACCGCGCTGCAGGAAGTTCAAACCGGTTCCAACCAAGTCATCGACCGCGCGTTCTGGAGACTGGTCGCGCTCGCGCTGCTCATCCCATTCTCGACCGCCGCGGCATACAAGTGGGCCGTGCGCCGAAGCTGATCTCACCGTGATAATGTTGATGCGCCGAATGGCGTGCAACGGACAAAGTTCCCGCGCTGCACGAAGCGGCACAATGGAGTCTGATTCATGTTCACGCGCGAAGTCCTGAATGTTTGTGCAACGGCCACCATCGCCTGTTGCGGCCTCTCAACCGCCGCCCTCGCCGCCGAATCCGCGGCCCCCACCCCTGCTACAGCTCTCTCCGAAAAGGAAGCCCTCGACCTGGGCACCGACGCCTACGTCTACGGCTATTCACTCGTCACCATGGAAATGACGCGCAGGGTGATGACCAACGTCGCCTCACCCGAAGGCACCCGCGCACCGATGGGCCACCTCGTGCGCATGCGTGAGTATCCGACCGCGGCGTTCCGCGACATCACCGCGCCGAATGCCGACACGCTGTACACGACGGGCTGGATGGACGTGAGCAAGGAGCCGTGGGTGCTCAGCATCCCCGATGCGAATGACCGCTATTTCCTGATGCCGCTGCTGGATGGCTGGACGAACGTGTTCCAGGTCCCCGGCAAGCGCACGACCGGAACCAAGGCGCAGACCTATGCGATTACTGGCCCAGGATGGAAGGGAACTTTGCCTCAGGGGGTGACCGAGTACAAATCGCCAACCGCGATCGTGTGGTTGCTGGGGCGCATTTACTGCACGGGGACGCCGGAGGATTACAAGGCGGTGCATGCGATGCAGGACAACGTGCACATTCAGCCGCTCAGCACGTTTGGAAAACCGTACACGGCGCCGGCGGGGAAGGTTGATCCTTCGATCGACATGAAGAAGCCGGTGCGCGAGCAGGTGAATGCGCTGAGCGCGGAGCAGTTTTTTTCTTTGCTGGCGCAGCTCATGAAGGACAATCCGGCGGCGGCGGCGGATGCGCCGATGGTGGCGAAGCTGGCGCGCATCGGCGTGGTTGCGGGGCAGCCGTTTAGCGCGAGCGCGTGGGGACCGGACGCGACGAAGGCGATGCAGCAGGTGCCGAAGCTTGGGTTCGAAAAGATCATGGCGCACTTCAAGACTGCTGGCAAGCATCAGGATGGATGGGTGTTCACGACGGATACCGGGATTTACGGGACGGATTACATTCAGCGCGCGCTGATCACGGCGATCGGGCTCGGGGCGAATCGGCCGCAGGATGCGGTGTATCCGACTTCGGAAATGGACGCGGCGGGCAAGCCGTACGACGGGAAGTCGAAGTACGTGATGCACTTTGAAAAAGGACAGATGCCCCCGGTGAATGCTTTCTGGTCGCTGACGATGTATGACGCGAGCTTCTTCTTTACGCCCAACGCGCTGAACCGGTACACGGTGAGCAGCCGCAGCAAGTTCAAGGAGAATGCGGACGGGTCGGTGGATGTGTACTTGCAGCACGAGAACCCGGGCGGCGACAAGGAAGCGAACTGGCTGCCGGCACCCGAAGGTCGGTTCATTCCGATGCTGCGGCTGTACTGGCCGAAGGAAACGCCTCCGTCGATCATTGATGGAACGTGGAAGATTCCGGCGGTGAAGAAGGCGAGCTGAGAAAACTGTCTGATAGACTCCAAGACGCCGGAGCTGTTCGAGGCTCCGGCGTTTTTCTTTCGGGGATCTTGGTGATGGCATTGGGAATCTTCCATGAAACGGACAACGAGAATTGCGCTCTTCACGATAATCGGTGCGGCGTGTGCGGGGCTTTTCGGCTGCGACAGCAAGAACGATCCGATCGCGAAGGCTGCGACGGTGGACGCGAAGGTTGGGATCGCGGCACCGGGGATTGAAGAGACGAAGGCGATCGCGGAGGCGGGATTCATCTACGGGCTGCCGATCGTGATGAATTACGTGGTGATGTACGAATACGCGGTGGATCGCGATTCGGGGCAGTTCAAGGCTCCGTTCAACGAGATCCTGAACGAAGCGCGGGTGTTTACGTACAAGGACACAGCGATCGTCACTCCGAACAGCGACACGCCGTATTCGCTGGTGTGGGCGGACTTGCGGGCGGAACCGATCGTGCTTTCGGTGCCGGCGGTGGAGAAGAGCCGGTATTACTCGGTGATGATGTGCGACGGGAACACGTTCAATTACGGGTACATCGGCAGCCGCGCAACGGGGAACGGGCCCGGCGATTACATGGTGGCGGGTCCGGAGTGGAAGGGTGAGACGCCTCCGGGGATCAAGCAGGTGTTCAAGTCGTCGACGCAGTTTTCGCTGGTGGCGTACCGGACGCAGTTAATCGATGCGGCGGACATGCCGAATGTGGTGAAGGTGCAGTCGGGATACAAGGCGGTGCCGCTGTCGGCGTACTTGAAGAAGGCGGCGCCGGCGGCGGCTGCGAAAATCGATTTCCCGAAGGCGAACGCGGAGCTGGTCAAGAAGAACTTCTTTGAGTACCTGGACTTTGCGCTGCAGTTTGCGCCGGCGGGGCCGGAGGAGAAGGAGATCCGCGCGAAACTGGCAAAGATCGGCATCGGGCCGGGGAAAACATTTGAGTTCAAGGATTTGTCGTTGGAGCACAAGGCAGTGATCCTGATCGCGATGAAGGAGGGCGAGGCGAAAGTCGAGAAGTTTCTAAAGGAAGGGCCGAAGAACATCAACGGATGGAAGGTGGGGTCCCTATTCGGCGATCGCGCGTTCTACAACGGCGACTGGCTGAAGCGGGCGGCGGCCGCGAAGGGCGGGATCTACGGGAACGATGCGGTCGAGGCGATGTACCCGCTGACCTCGACGCTCGCGAACGGCGAGGAACTGGACGGGAGCAAGCACAACTACACGTTGACGTTTGCCGCGGATCAGTTGCCCCCGGTGAATGCGTTCTGGTCGGTGACGATGTATGACGGGAAGACGCAGTTTCTCATAGAGAATCCGATCGGGCGGTATCTGATTAACTCGCCGATGATGCCGCAGATGAAGAAGAATGCGGACGGTTCGCTCACGCTGTATGTGCAGAACGCGTCGCCGGGGAAAGAGAAGGAAGCGAACTGGCTGCCGGCGCCGAAGGGGCCCATCTATATGGTGATGCGGCTCTACTGGCCGAAGACGGAGGCGCCGTCGATTCTGCCACCGGGAGAGGGGACTTGGAAGCCGCCGGCGATCAAGGTGGCGTCGTAATCGCGCGGCCGGTGGTGAGTATTGTCGGGGAGCGGCCACGACGGAATTTTTCGCGCTCTTGAAATGTGAATTTTTGCGGAGCGCGGCAGCGCACCGCGGAAGTTGATCGGTGCAGTGGGTAGTCTGTTGGAGCGTGCGCTTGCACGCGAACCGGGAAAAGGTACATGAAACATTCTCTTCGATTGGTCCTTGCGGCGAGCGCGGTACTGCATTCATTTTCGTTCGGGCAGGAAACGACGGGTGTGCCGGGGAGTCCGGGCGCGACGACGACGATCAGCGGGAAGCAGTTGCCGGCGCCGGATCCGAAGTTCGGAGGCGTGATCAAGGACGATGCGTTGAGCAGCAAGGCGTGGTGGGCGCCGCGGATTGTGCCGCCGAAGGATGCGCCGAACATTCTGCTGATCATTACGGACGACTCGGGGTTTGGCGTTCCGAGCACGTTTGGCGGGGTGATTCCATCGCCGACGCTGGAGCGGGTGGCGCAGAGCGGGCTTCGGTACAACAACATTCACTCGACAGCGCTGTGTTCACCGACGCGGGCGGCACTGATTACGGGGCGGAACCACCACTCTGCGGGATTCGGCGTGGTGTCGGAGCAGGCGACGGGATTTCCGGGGTACAACAGCATCATCGCGGAGGACAAGGCGACGATCGGGCGGATGCTGCGCGACAATGGGTTCGCGACGGCGTGGTTCGGGAAGAATCACAACACGCCGTCGTTCGCGGCGAGCCAGGTCGGGCCGTTTGATCAGTGGCCGATCGGGATGGGGTTTGACTACTTCTATGGGTTCGTGGGCGGAGACTCGAATCAGTGGCAGCCGAACCTGTTCCGCAACACGACGCAGATTTTTCCGTTTGAAGGGAAGCCGGGCTGGAATTTGGTGACGGGAATGGCGGACGACGCGATCGACTATGTGCACCGGGTGCACCAGATCGATCCGAGCAAAAAGTTCTTTATCAAGTATGCACCCGGAGCGACGCATGCCCCCCACCATCCGACGAAGGAATGGGTGGAGAAGATCGGCGCGATGCATCTGTTCGATGACGGTTGGAACAAGGTGCAGGCGCGGATTTTTGAGAATCAGAAGAAGCTGGGCGTGATCCCGCAGAACGCGAAGATGGCGCCGTGGCCGACGGAGCTGATCAAGAACTGGGACGACTGCACGGACGTTGAGAAGAAGCTGTTCATCCGGCAGGCGGAAGTGTTCGCGGCGTTTTCGGCGTACAGCGACCATGAAATCGGGCGGGTGATCGATGCGATCGAGGAAATCGGAAAGCTCGACAACACGCTGGTGATCTATATCAATGGCGACAACGGCACGAGCGCGGAGGGCGGGCTGACTGGAACTCAGAACGAAGTCGCGTGGTTTAACGGTGTGAGTCTGCCTGCTGAGGCACAGATGAAGTGGTACGACGTCTGGGGAACAGAGCAGACGTACAACCACATGTCGGCGGGATGGTCGTGGGCGTTTGATGCGCCGTTCAGCTGGTTCAAGCAGAATGCGTCGAGATTGGGCGGGATTCGCCAGGGGATGGCGATCTCGTGGCCGGCGCGAATTAAGGACAAGGGCGGATTGCGCGAGCAATTCTGCCATGTGATTGACATCGTTCCGACGCTGCTCGAAGCGTGCGGAATCTCCGCACCGGAGACGGTGGACGGAATCAAGCAGGCGCCGATTGAGGGGACGAGCTTTGCGTACACGTTTGATGCGGCGAACGCGAAGACTCCGTCGAAGCACACGACGCAGTACTTCGAGATGATGGGCCAATATGCGCTCTATCACGAGGGCTGGCTGCTGAGCACCAAGGTGAACCGCGCGCCGTGGGAAGCGTTTGGCGCGGCGAACCCGGACCCGTTGAACAAACAGACGCTCGAGCTCTACGACCTGAACACCGACTTTGCCCAGACCGAGGACCTCGCGGCAAAGCAGCCGGAGAAGGTGAAGCAGATGAAGGAACTGTTCATCGCGGAAGCGCGGAAATACAACGTGTTTCCGATGGACGCTTCGGTGGCGGCGCGCCTTGTCGCTCCGCGCCCGAACATCACGGCGGGCCGGACAGAATTTGTCTATACACGTCCGATGGTGGGCCTCCCCCAGGGCGATTCGCCGCTGCTTCTCAACACGTCGTACACGATGACGGCAGATATTGATGTGCCGCAGGGAGGGGCAGAGGGAATGATCCTGACTTCGGGCGGTCGGTTCGCGGGGTATGGGTTCTACCTGCTCAAGGGCAAGCCGGTGTTCCTGTGGAACTTGATCGATCTTGAACGCATCAAGTGGGAGGGGCCCGATGCGCTGACGCCGGGGAAGCACACGGTTGAGTTCGACTTCAAGTACGACGGCCTTGGAGTGGGGACGCTTGCTTTCAACAGCCTGAGCGGACTTGGCCGCGGGGGCACGGGTTCGCTGCGGGTGGATGGAAAGGAAGTCGCAACGAAGAAGATGGAAAAGACGTTACCGATGATCCTCCAGTGGGATGAGAGCTTTGATATTGGTTCGGACACGCTGACGGGCGTGAACGATGCGGATTACAAGCCACCGTTTACGCTCACGGCGAAATTGAACAAGCTGACGCTGAAGGTGGACCGGCCGCAGCTGTCGCCGGATGACATCAAGAAGCTGGAAGAGGCGGCCAAGAAAATCGGGGCGGGACGGGAGTAAATTGGGGCGAAAATTCAGGGGAAACAGAGCGGGGCGGGATCGGGTACTGTGATGAGCACGCGGGTATCGCGAGACACGCGGGACCATTTTGAAAGGAACTTTTCGATGAACCGGATTCAATTGACACTTGCGGCGATGATGGTGGCGGGCGCGGCGACTCTGGTTGCGTGCAACACGAACAAGCCGGCGAATGAGACGGTGGGCGCGGTAGATGCGGAAACCGCGACGGCATCGGCAACGGTGCAGGCGATCGATTACAACACGCGGGTTGTGACGCTGGCCTGGCCGGATGGACGGGTGACCTCGTACAAAGTCGGGCCGGAGGCGCGCAACTTCAACAACATCAAGGTGGGCGACATTGTTCGCGCGAGCGTGTCGGAAGCTGCGGTCGTGTGGGTCGGCCCGAGCGGCGGTGCGCCACCCAGCGTGGGCGTCGACCGCGTGGTAGTGCGATCAAAGCCGGGCGAGCGTCCGGGGATGATGGTCGCCGATACCGCCGTGATCAGTGCAACGGTGCTGAAGGTGGATTCGGTGAACCGCTCGATCACAGTGCGAGGCCCGGCCGGGAACGAGCGCGTGTTGAAGGTTGCACCGCAGGTCAATCTGGCGGACATCACGGTCGGCAACCTGATCAACCTGAGCGTGACCGAGTCGGTGGCGCTGTGGGTTGAGAAGCCCTGATCGTTGAGAGGGCAGCCATGACGGCGGGTCCGAGGGAAGAAATGGCGGAGGTGATCCGCGAGAGCCGCGCGATGTGGCATCCTTCTGGGCTGCGCCGGCCGGGGCTGCGCAAGCACTCGGTCGCGCTGCTTTTGGGGGCGATGATCACGCTGCTGGTGACGCTGCCGTTTTTTTCGCGGATTTCGGGCGGAGACATTCTGGAGAGTCTGGCGATCACGTTCGTACTGCTGGCGGCCGTGCCTGCGGTCGGGGCGCATCGGCGGTCGCTCATTCTGGCGGTATTTCTGGTCGGGCCGGCGCTGGTTGCGCGCTGGATGAATCACACGCATCCGGAACAGATGCCGCCGGCGGTGTTTCTGTGCGGCGGCATTGTGTTCATGTGCTTTGTCACCGTGAATCTATTCGAGTTCATCGCGCGTGCACCGCGTGTGAACTCGGAGGTCTTGTGCGCGGGTATTGCGGTGTACTTGCTGCTGGGGCTGTTGTGGTCGCTCGCGTACACGCTGGTGGCGAGCTTGGATTCGGGGGCGTTTTTGTTTGCGACGCCGCCGGTGCCGGGCGCGAGTTCGCCGGTGATGCATGGGGAGACGGCGATCTATTTCAGTTTTATCACGCTGAACACGGTGGGGTATGGAGATATCACGCCGGTTTCGGGGTTTGCGCGATCCCTGGCGGTGCTGGAATCGACGACGGGGCTTTTCTACATGACGTTGCTGGTGGCACGATTGGTTTCGTTGTATAACGCAGCACCGGTGGTGGTTCATCATGGTGAACAGCCGCCGCAGGTCAAGGTGTGAGACTCGGATTCATTGGGAAGGAATTGGCGATGAAGTGGAATTCCACGGCGGCTCTTGTGATGGTGTGTGGCGCAGCGGCTGTCGCGATGAGCGCTCGCGCGGATGAGCCGCGGGTTGATCAGCAGGCTGCGACGGACAATTCGACGCCCGCGACGCGGAGCGAGGCGTCGCCCGCGTTGAGCGTGGATGGGAAGCCGTGGCGATTCATGATCGCGCCGTACCTGTGGATTCCTGCGCAACACGGGCACGTCACGTCGGGTCCGATCACGGCGCAGGTGTCGATGAACGTGGGTCAGAGCTGGGATGCGCTGTGGGACAACTTCAAGTTTGCGGGTTGCATCCATCTTGAAGCGAACAAAGACAAGTGGACTGTTTTCGGCGACATCATGTACACGAACCTCGGCAACGAGGTGAAAAGCACGCAGGTGAACGTCGATCAGAAGATGGGCATCTTCGAGGTCGGCGCGGCGTACGCGGTGTTTGATGGGCCGCTTCCGGGCGCTGCATCGGATTCGACGATGCGGTTCCGAGTGGAGCCGCTGGCCGGCGCGCGGATCTGGTTTCTCGACATAGACATTTCCGACGCGACGCGTTCGAGGGGACCGAACGAGGCGTGGGTGGACGGGTTTGCGGGTGCGCGGTGCGAGCTGGCGTTCAATGAAGCATTTTCGCTTTCGGCGCGGGCGGACCTGGGCACCGGCATGTCGGACTTCACCTGGAACATCCTGACGATGGCGAATTACTACTTCAACAAGAACATCGGTGTCTTCGCGGGCTGGAGATGGCTGAGCGACGATTACAACAAGGGGAGCGGGCTGAATCGCTTCGAATACGACATGCAGTTCAGCGGGCCGTTTGTGGGGTTGAAGATCATGTTTTGAGGGACGGGTCGGGAAAGCCGAAGAGATTCACCACGGAGACGCAGAAACGCGGAGTTCGGAATGCGGAATGATCGTTCTCTCCTGCCGGCTGTGATCGTGCTTTGGACTTTCGCGGAATTGGTGGTTCCTGATTGCGGGTGACGCGTATTCGGGTGAGCGATGGAACTGCCTGTCCTCAATCCGGTTGTTGAAATTCCCATTGCGGCGCGGGGGAAGGCATCGCTTTCCATTCCGGAGTTTTTCTTTGGCGATCGGTCGGATCGGTTTTACGTCGTGACGTACGGCCCCTATGACGACGGCTTTGGCTGGTGGCACCGGAACGAATGCGAGATCGGCGCCGGCGTTTTTGTGCTGATCCTGGCCGTGGTGATCTGGTTGGCCGCACGCGTTTTGGCGCGGGCGCAGCAACGAGGCCGGGTGTATTGCCGACGGTGCAACTACGACTTGACTGGTGCGACGTCCACGACCTGTCCGGAATGCGGAAGCTCGGTCGTCCGTCGCCGACCCGTGCAGGGGAGGTCGTCCCCGCGCAGGCTTGCCCTCCCGCTGCTTGTATTTCTTCCGCTTCTTGCGCTCTCGGGCTGGTGGAGCGGGCGCTGGACATTGAACTCGTCGCCGAAAAGCAAGGCGTGGCCGCTTGAATGGATGAGCAAAGCGATTCCGGGGTGGCCTCTGCGACGCCAAGAGTATGTTTTACCGCAGAAGTCGGTCTTGCAGGCGTATTCGCTGGTGGACGGGAAAGCGAAATTAATCGGCCGAATCGCATATGGACTGGGCCGAGGCAGGCCAAGTCCGGACGGGCGGCACTGGGCGTGGAATGAGTTCAGCGACCAGAACAACTGGGGGAACGACTTTTGGTCTTTCGACTTCATGTCGGGCTCGAAACGATCCGTGAGTCTCGGAACGCGCGAAGACGGCTCTGGTTCATTTCAGGGATTTGTCGAGGGCGGTAAGGAGGGAATTGCCCAATTGACGGGCCTTGTGAGGCCGAAGTATCCAAGGAAGCCGCTCGAGCCGGCGGAAGTGCCGATCACGCTTTTTGGGATCGACCTCGACACCGGCGCGAAGCGACCGATTGCCACGACAACAGCGATCGCATCGCAAGCGGCGGACGGTTCGTACCGCCTTCCCCGCATCGTCGCTGCGTCGCGGTTGGACGGCGATCCGACGTGGGCATTACTGATGTGGGACAAACCCGGATCGGGAACGATGGTGCTGGGCGGTCCGAGCGGCACGCGCCAAGTCCCGTTTGCTTCGCCCGTGGCCGGCGATGGAACACAAGAACTCCGGTTTGAGGGTGACGCGTTGCAATTGACGTGCGGGTACCCCGATCCGCCAGCGAGTTGGCAAATTGGATTTGATGGCTCGGTCAATCCGTTGGCGGCCACGGAGCCAACATCGGGCTGGAAAGGAAACTTCAAAAAATCCCAATTGCTGATGGAGAGAAACGGAGTACCGACGGTGCGGCTTGCGACCAAGGCGGGGTTTTCGCTAGCGCAGAAAATCGTGCTTTCGCCGGACGGGAAATGGTGCACTGGTCTGCTGAGGGCAACGGGACCCGGAGCCAACGGCGGTCTTGTTGAAGTGTGGGACCTTTCTGCAGCTCCGGAATCGGACCCGCTGCCGCCGCGCTGAAACAATTCCGGACGAGACAGAGATGACGAGGCGCCGGAGGCGCGTGGCTCAAATCGCTGGAAATCACGGCCTTGCGCTAAGTCTGAACCGCGCTCGACGACACGCTCGCGGGGGTCGGCTACTGTGGCGCTGCGTCGGCCTGCCGTTCCGGCTTTTTGGAAGGAGATTGCGATGACGACCATGACTTCGAAGACTTCTGCGCGCCGTCCTGCGAAGGGCGCGAAGAAATCCGTTCCGACCACGCTCCCGACTCTGACGGCGGCGTATGCCGCGCAATCGGCGACGAGTCCGCTGGGGCATTTCGAGTTTGAACGGCGCAAGCCGGGGCCGAAGGACGTGCAGATCGAGATTCTGTTCTGCGGCGTCTGCCACTCGGATCTGCACACGGCGCGGAATGAATGGAAGGGAACGACCTATCCGTGCGTGCCGGGGCACGAGATCGTGGGGAAGGTGGTGTCGGTCGGCAAGGCGGTGAAGAAGTTCAAGGCGGGGCAGATGGTGGGTGTGGGGTGCATGGTGGACTCGTGCCGCAAGTGCGCCAACTGCAAGCATGGGGATGAGCAGTACTGCGACAACGAGATCACGTTCACGTACAACAGCATCGACCACGAGGCGCCGACGGGCTCCGCGCCGGGGACGCAGACGTACGGCGGCTATTCGACGCAGATCGTGGTGGATCAGGATTTCGTGGTGTCGATTCCGAAAGGGATGGATCCTGCCGCGGCCGCCCCGCTGCTGTGCGCGGGGATTACGACCTATTCGCCATTGCACCACTGGGGCGTGAAGAAGGGACAGAAGGTGGGCATCGTCGGCCTGGGCGGACTCGGGCACATGGGACTCAAGATCGCGCACGCGCTCGGTGCGAAAGTGGTGCTGTTCACGACATCGCCGGGCAAAGTGAAAGATGGACTGCGGCTGGGCGCGGACCAGGTGGTGATCTCGAAGAACCCGGACGAGATGAAGAAGCACGCGAACTCGTTCGATTTCATTCTCAATACGGTGGCGTTCCCGCACAATCTGGACGAGTACACGGGGCTCCTCAAACGCGACGGGACGATGTGCCTGGTCGGCGCTCCGGAACATCCGCATCCGTCACCGAACGTGATGAACCTGATCTTCCGGCGGCGCTCGCTGAGCGGCTCCCTGATCGGGGGGATCGCGGAGACACAGGAGATGCTGAACTTCTGCGCGAAGAAGAAGATCGCGAGCGACATCGAGATCATTCCGATTCAGAAGATCAATGAGGCGTACGAGCGGATGCTGAAGAATGATGTGAAGTATCGGTTTGTGATTGATATGTCGTCGTTGAAGTAGAAGGCATCGGGCACTGGGCAATGGGCACTAGGAAGACAAAGGCTCCGCGATTGCGGGGCCTTTTTCATGGATGGCGTGTTTGGCATTGACAGGTCGTGGACGAAGTGACATGCTGGTAGGGTGAAGAACGTCAGCAGGAAGAGCGCGGGGGTGTTTGGCAAGTTCGCCCGATGGGTATCACACGCCAGCGGAACTCCTGCGGCGTTTTTCCTTGCGCTGGGGGTGGTGCTGGTCTGGGCGATTACGGGCCCGATTTTTCAGTTCAGCAACACGTGGCAACTTGTGATCAACACCGGGACGACGATCATCACGTTTTTGATGGTGTTTTTAATCCAGCAGGCGCAGAACCGGGATACGGCGGCGATGCAGGTGAAGCTGGATGAGATCATCCGGTCGCTGGAGGGGGCGCACAACGCGGTGCTGGATCTTGAAGAATTGGAAGAAGCGGAGCTTATCCGGATTCGGGAGAACTACCAGAAGCTGGCCTCGGAAGCCCGGGAAGCGGTGCGGCGAGGGGAGGGCGACACCTCTTGCCCGGACATCGGATTGACGCCGCCGGAAAAGCCGGCGAAGAAGAAGCGGCGCAGTTCGTAACATCGGGGGATGACGGAAGAGGTTCGGAGCATCTTGTCGGCGGGCGGACCGATCTCCACGGTGCTGGGGAGCGGATATGAGCCGCGCGCGCAGCAGGTGGAGATGGCCGAGGCTGTTGCACGCGCGATGGCGGAGAAGACGCATCTGCTGGCGGAAGCGGGAACGGGGGTTGGAAAGAGCTTTGCGTATCTCATCCCGGCGATGCTGCGGTGTTTGCGCGGGGAGACAGTGCTCATCGCGACGAACACGATTGCTCTGCAGGAGCAGTTGATTCTGAAGGATGTGCCGCTGCTAAGGGAAATGATGGAGAAGGGGCTGAGGGGCAAAGGGGCAGAGGGGCAAAGTGACTCGGAAAATCCCAGGCCGCTGATCAAGCCGGTGCTGGTGAAGGGGCGCGGGAATTATGTCAGCATTCGGCGGCTCAAGCAGGCGAGTGAGCGGCAGGACAAATTGTTCAATGATGCTTCGGCGCGGCGGAGCTTGCATGTCATCGAAGACTGGGCGCAGCACACGCTTGATGGGACGCTGAGCACGTTGCCGGCGCTTGAGCGCGCTGGTGTGTGGGACAAGGTGCAGTCGGACAGCGGCAACTGCATGGGGCGGAAGTGTCCGACGTTTGACCGGTGCTTCTATCAGAGTGCGCGGGCGGAGCTTGAGGGCGCGAACCTTTTGATCTGCAATCACGCTCTGTTCTTTTCGGATCTCGCGCTGCGGACGCAGGATGTCGGGTTCCTGCCTCGGTATCAGCATGTGGTGCTGGATGAAGCGCACAACGTGGAGGATGTGGCGAGCGAGCACTTTGGGAGGTCGCTGGCCGAAGGGCGGGTGATGCATCTGCTCACGACGCTGTGTCATCCGCGGACGGGGAAGGGGTATCTGCCGAATCTGATGCTTTATGCGTCGGATCCGGATGCGGTGGAACGGGCGATGCAGCTTGCGATTCGGGCCCAGGACGTGTGCCGCGGGTTCTTTGAGAATGTGCTGCGGGCGACGAGGCCGGCGGGGGATCAGGGGGCGTTTGGTGCGGGGGCTCTTGGTGGCTCTGGCGGGCGGATACGGCGATCGGGTGCATTCGAGAACAATCTGAGCGAGGCGTGCGCGGCGCTGGCGCAGCGGCTGAATGGTCTGAAGGAACTCGTCAAGACTGATGCAGACCGGTTTGAATTGAACGGGTACGCAGAGCGCGCGAAGATGATCGCGGATGATGCGCGGGTGCTGGTTGATCAGAGTCAGCCGGGGTGTGCGTACTGGGTTGAGGCGACGGGTGATGAAGACTGGGGCGGCGGTGGATTTCAGAAGGTGACGCTGGCGTGTGCGCCGGTGGAAGTCGGGCCGCTGTTAAAGGAGCGGTTGTTTTCGGGTGATTTCAGTGTCGTGTTGACGAGCGCGACGCTGGCGACGAAGACGGTGGAAGCGGCAAAGGCTTCGCCGAAGAAGGTGGAGGAGCGGCGGTTTGTTCCGGATGAGGAGGCCATTCAACTCGAAGCCCCCCCATCGCTGCCGAAGTTCGTACAGAAGCAGGATGCGTTTGCGCATGCGATGAAGCGGCTTGGTGCGGAGGGCGCGCGGACGATGCAGGTGGGGAGTCCGTTTGATTATGCAAAGCAGGTTGAGTTGATGGTGGATCTCACGCCACCCGATATGGATGAGTTTGCGGAGGCGATCTCGGGCGAGAGGCGGCGGACGTGGGCGGATGATGCGGCGCACGTTGCGCGGAGGGTGATGCATCATGTCAAGGAAACGGACGGCGGCGCGTTTGTGTTGTTCACGAGTCTGGCGACGCTGCGAGCGGTTGCGAAATTGATTCGGGAGCCGCTGGGTGCGCTCGGGCATCCGGTGATGGCGCAGACGGTGGATGGATCGCGGACGGCGATGCTGGAGCAGTTCCGCAAGGACGAGCGGAGCGTGCTGCTGGGTGCGGCGAGTTTCTGGCAGGGTGTGGATGTGCGCGGGCGCGGGCTGCGGAATGTGATCATCACCAAGTTGCCGTTTGACCCGCCGGATCGGCCGTTGACGCAGGCGCGGCACGAATTGATCGAGGCGCGGGGGGGGAATTCGTTTGGGGAGGATTCGCTGCCGCGGGCGATCATCCGGTTCAAGCAGGGCTTTGGGCGGTTGATTCGGAGCGCGGAAGACAAGGGCCGGGTGGTGGTGCTGGATCCGCGGCTGGTGCGATCGGGGTATGGGAAGCAGTTTTTGGCTTCATTGCCGCCGGGCGTGCGACTGACGACTCTTGAATAGATAGGAGCTTCTCTGGTCCTAGAAAAGGCTGCCTGGCGCGGCTTTGGCGGGCCATTTTGATGCGCGATTAGGGCAAACTCCCCCTGATTTCGGCGGTTGTGCGCAAACGACAGGTGGGGCGAGGAATTGGAATTCGGAGCCGAGGGGTTAGCCACGGCGGGGGCATGTGTCGCACGGAAGTGTGGCGCGGGTTTCAATCGCGCCCGAGCCAAAGTTAAAAGAGTCCACTTAGGGAGAATGTGCCATGAACCGTGCGATCCGAAAATTGCTGATGACTGCCGCGGTGTGCGCGGCTCCTGTGTTCTTCACCAATGCGCTTGCGGCAACGCCCCAGGGGACGTCGTTCACGTATCAGGGACGGTTGACGGATAGCGGCGCTCCGGCCAATGGATCTTTTGACATTGAAATGCGTCTGTTTGATGCTGCGGCGGCGGGCGCGCAGGTCGGCTCGACAATCACGCTGAACGATCAGTCGGTCGTGAATGGTGTGTTCTCGGCGTCGCTTGACTTCGGTGCGCAGTTCAACGGGAGCGCTCGCTGGCTTGAGCTGCGGGTTCGCCCGGGTGCATCGGTGGGCGCGTACACGACGATTCTGCCCCGCACCCTGCTGGATTCGACGCCGTACGCCCAGGCTTTGCGCCTGCCGGTGGCGGAAACCGGTTCAGGAAGCGTGAGTCTTCTCAACTTCACGAATACGAACACGAGCGGCTCGGTGATGAACCTGACGAGCGTTGCGGCGAGCGGAAACGATCCGGGCTTTCTCTTCTTTCAGCCCGTGTTGATGTGCGACACGAATGACGGAAACGGCATTTTCGCGCTGACCAGCAGGACAGGTGCGTACGCGATCTATGCGGTTCAGAGCGGAGATGACGGACGGGCGATCACCGCCGTCAACAGCTCCAGCGCCGGCCAGGCTGCCCGGTTGGACCTGAACGATGCCACTAACGCGTCGAATGCTCTGGAAGTTCAGACGACAGGAACGGGCCGCGCGGGCTGGTTTAATGCGAGCAACAGCGCTTCTCCGGTGCCGACTTTGTATGCCAAGAACATCGCAACGGGCGACAGCATCCCGAACGCCAACCAGGAAAACGGTATCGCCATCAAGGGTGAGGCGACCGGCGGCTTTGGCATCGGCGTGATGGGCAAGGGCGTTGAGGCGGGCGTGTTCGGTTACTCGGGCGCCACCGGCGGCGCCGGCGTGTGGGGCTCGACAGGTGGCGGCGGAGGCAGTGTTTCGACCGGTGTGCGCGGCGACGGCAACGGCGCGGGAACGAGCGGTGTCGCGGCATTCAACAACTTTGGCAACGGCGTCTATGCACAGGCCCAGGGCGCGGGTAGCAAGGCCGGCTTCTTCTCCGGCGACGTGCAGATCACGGGCAATCTGAGCAAGGGTTCGGGATCGTTCCAGATCGATCACCCGCTCGATCCGGAAAACAAATACTTGTATCACTCCTTTGTGGAAGCCCCGAACATGATGAACATGTACGACGGCGTCGCGAAGTTGGATGACAAGGGCGAAGCAACGGTGGCGCTCCCCGCGTACTTCGAGGCTTTGAATATCGAGTATCGCTACCAGCTCACGTGCATCGGCGCCAATGCCCCGGTGTTCATCGCGGAAGAAGTGAGCCACAACCAGTTCAAGATCGCCGGCGGCAAGCCGGGGATGAAGGTGAGCTGGCTCGTGACCGGCACACGCAACGATCCGTATGCCCGCTATCACCGCATTACGCCGGAAGTTGAAAAGAAGGCTGAGGACAAGGGTCTCTATCTGCACCCGGCCGATTACGGCCAGCCGGTTGAGAAGCAGCTCGGCATTCCGGCATCGCTTCATGACGAAGCGATGCGGCAGATGAAGGCCGCGGGAAAGAACTAAATCGACCGATCAGGTTTTGAGACAAAGACAGCGCAACACAACCCAGCAGTGCCCGCAAGAGACGGCCTCTCATGCGGGCACTGTTCTTTTTGTCCTAGGAAGCGGATTTATAAATATCTGTCAATTAAACACTTACGAAAATGCCCCCAATCGCCCTACGGAAATATTCGGAGAATTCCCGCTCTGCTGTTAGCCTATTTACGCGTTGTTTCTTGCCGCCGGTTCAGGTGCGGCTTTTGTGCGATTGAGCACCTATTGGAGGGATTGAAGATGAAGCGGACGACTCAGATATTGGCGGCGGCGGCATTGTGCGCGATGGCTGGATTGGCGGTCGCGGCACCCGGAACAGGGTTCACCTACCAGGGTCGATTGACCGACGGCGGAGCGCCGGCGAACGGGACGTATGACCTGCAGCTGAAGCTGTACAACTCGGGCCTGGGCGGATCACAGCAAGGCTCGACGGTCACGCTGAATGATCTCGTCGTCTCGAACGGAATTTTTACGGCGCCGGTGGATTTCGGCGCTGAGTTCGACGGGAAATCGCTCTGGATTGAAATCGACGTGCGACCCGGTGCTTCGGTGGGTGCGTACACGCCGATCTTCCCCCGTACGAAGGTGGATGCGACGCCCTATGCGCAGGCGTTGAATCTTCCGGTGACGGAGTCGGGGACCGTGGCGAACGGGCTGCTTTCGTTCACGAATCAGAACACGGCGAACACGGCGTATGTGCTCAAGCTGACAAGCGTCGGGCCCAGCGGAAACAGCGCGGGCCTCACGTTCCAGCCGGTGCTGGTCTTGGACACAAATGAAGGCAACGGCCTGGCCTCGTACACGAGCGCGGATGGCGCGTATGCCTCGTATTTCTCGAGCTCAGGGACGAGCGGCCGCGCGATCTCGGCAGTGAATTCCGGGACCGGTCTCGGCGCGTCAGTACTTCTGTCGAATACAGCGAACGGATCGGATGGGCTGAGCGTGACCACGCTGGGCACGGGGCGCGCGGGTTTGTTCTCGGTCATTAATACGTCGAGCAGCGAAAACGCTGTTGAGATCACTTCAAACGGAAACTCGACGAGCCAGGCGTTGCGGGTGGCGCACTCGGGTCTGGGCGACAACGCGTTGTTCGAAATCACGAATGCATCCAACCAAGGCGAAGCGGTCGAGGCCCACACCGTGGGCACCGGCAATGCGGGCTACTTTGAAGTCGACAATGCCGATAGCGGAACACCGGCTCTCCATGGCACCACCAACGGCGCCAGCGGCGAAGGCGTGTATGGATTTTCGTCCGGCTCGAGCGGCACGGGCGTGCTTGGAACGGCGACGGGTTCGTTCTCCATTGGTGTGAAGGGATCGGGACTTTCGGCGGGCGTGCGCGGCGACTGCGGCACGAGTAACGGCTCAGGCGTGTACGGCGTGACCTCCGCCGGGGGCGGCAACGCGCAGGGCGTGCGAGGTGATGCGAGCCAGGCGGGTGCCGCGGGCGGCGCTTTCTATAACAATCTCGGCACGGGCGTGTATGCGCAATCGACCAACGGCACGGCGGGATTCTTCTCGGGCAATGTGACGATTACAGGCAGCCTGAGCAAGGGATCGGGATCCTTCAAGATCGATCACCCGCTCGACCCTGCGAACAAGTTCCTGTATCACTCGTTCGTCGAATCGCCCGACATGATGAACGTTTACACCGGCTCGGCGAAGATCGGTGAAGATGGAACGGCGATCGTGACGCTGCCTTCGTACTTCGGCGCGCTGAATATCGACTACCACTATCAACTGACATGCGTGGGCGGGTTTGCACAGGTGTACGTCGCGGAGGAAGTGAAGGACAATCAGTTCAAGATCGCCGGCGGCAAGCCGGGGATGAAGGTCTCGTGGCAGGTTTCCGGAACGCGCAACGACGCGTACGCGCAGTATCACCGCGTACCGGTCGAGACCGAAAAGGCGCCGGAAGATCGGGGCATGTATTTGGCTCCGGAAGCGTTTGGGTTCGACCAGACCAAGCAGATCGGACAGCGCACCGGGACGACCGGGGCGGAGAAGCGGATCAACTAAGTTGATTCAACATCAGAACCTGGACACCGGCGTGCGGCCCTCGCACGCCGGTGTGTGTTTTGGCACTGAACATTCGGCGCCAAGATCGAACGAAATCGGGCTTGGAAGGGCTCTGGGTTTGGATAAAAGTAGGGTCGCCGATCCGCTACTCTTCCGATCGATTCGGTTTGACGCGATGGCAGGTGCCTCGCATTCCAGCGGGAGAAACTCATTCATGTTGGGACGGATCTTCAAAGCCTACGACGTTCGGGGAACTTATCCGGATTTGTTGAATGAAGGACTGGCGTGGCAGATCGGGTATGGGGCAAGCAAGTACCTGTTGAGTGATGCCGCGGCAGGCGGTGAGACGAGCCCGATGATGAAGAACATCGTCGTGGGTCGCGACATGCGTGCGAGCAGCCCGGGGCTGACGAAGGCGCTGATCAAGGGCATCTCGGATCAGGGCGGGAACGTGATCGACATCGGTATGGTCGACACGAGCATGATCTACTTTGCCGTGAATCATCTCGATTGCGCGGGCGGGATCATGGTGACCGCGAGCCACAATCCGCCGAACTACAACGGATTCAAGGTGAGCAAGCGCAAAGCGAAGCCGGTTGGTGAGGCGACGGGCCTGGGTGAGATCCGCAAGCAGGCAGCGATGGTGGATAAGGCGACGATGGTTCCGGCGCACGGGCGCGTGGAGCAGCGCGACCTGTGGCAGGCGTACAACAAGCACGTGCGTTCTTTCCTTGATATCAAAGGAAAGAAACTGAAGATCGTGATCGATGCGAGCAACGGGATGGCGGGGACGATGATCCCCAAGGTGTTCGGGAAGGAAAGCCCGCTCGGCGCGATGCCGGGGCTCGAGATCATCCCGATCAACTTTGAGAACACGAAGAACACGTTTGTGCACGAGCCCAATCCGCTCGTCGCGGCGAACATGAAGTGGACCCAGGATGCCGTGCTCAAGCACAAGGCGGATGCGGGTTTTTGCTATGACGGCGATGCGGATCGGTGCATGGCGGTGGACGAGAAAGGCAAAATCGTCGGTTGCGATCTGCTGACGGGGCTTCTGGCCAAGCACTTCCTAGATAAAGAGCCGGGGAGCGCGATCGCCTACGACCTGCGCTCGACTAAGGCCGTTGCGGAAGAGATCACCAAGCACGGCGGCAGGCCGATTCGCGGGCGCGTCGGGCACGTCTTCATGAAGCAGGCGCTCGCGGACAGCGGCGCGGTCTTTGGTGGCGAGTTGTCCGGACACTTCTACTTCCGCGACAATTTCAATGCCGACAGCGGCGCGATAGCGATGTGCACGATCCTGACGGTGCTCGCGCATTCGAGCAAGACCTTGTCGGAACTGATCAAGCCGATCGCGCGGTACTCGCAGAGCGGCGAGATCAACTTCAGCATCGAAGACAAGGACGGAGCGATCGCGGCAGTAAAGGAGTTTTACGGGCCGGACTCCGACTATCAGGGCGCGATCGACGAACTCGACGGCGTCACAATTGACTGCTTCAACAGCAAGAACGAACACGGCGGCTGGTGGGCGAATATTCGAAAGAGCAACACCGAGCCGCTGCTGCGATTGAACCTCGAAGCCAAGGACAAGAAGACGCTGGACAAGATGCTGGCGGAGATTGGGCCGAAGCTGGGGCATCAGGTCGAGCACTGATTGCAAACTCAGAACTGGGAGCGCGGAACTGGGTGCGCGAAGCTGAATACTGACTGCTGACTACTCATGACGTTGAACGAACTTCTAGCTCGATTCGGACTTGCGGAGAATCCGTTTCGGGGGGAAGAAGCGCGCAACGACGCGGTGTTTGCGAAGATGACGTCCCCCACTGCTTCGGCGACTGGCACGGGGAATACGCCGGTGCCGGGGACGATTCCGATTGGCGGATCGCATGCACAGAGCACGGTTTCGCTGATGCTGCCGACGGTGACCGGGACGTTTCACAGCGACTTTGAGAAGATTCTGGGTGACCTCGCGCGGCCGGCAACGGCGATTGTCTTTGGCGAGAAGGGGAGCGGCAAGACCGCGATTCGGCTGCAGATAACCAAGGCGATTGAGCACTACAACGTCGGGCCGGGAATTGAAAAGCGCGTGCTGTTGCTTGCGTACGACGATTTGAACGGCGTGCTGGACCGGTTTCACGGACGGATGAATGGCAAGACGCCGCTCGAGAGTTTCCAGCGGTTGAGGCTGGTGGATCATCTTGATGCGTTGATGGCGGGGTTTGTGCCGCGGCTGGTCGATGCGGTGCTGGCGAAGGGCGATCCGGAAGGATTGCTTCGCGAGGACGCGAGAAAGTCACTGCGGAAACTGGATGAAGGCCAACGTCGGGATCTGTTGCTTCTTCAGTCGCTGTATGACCGGCCCGAACAAGCGGATCTCCGGACGACACAGTTGCGGAAGAGGCTGGGTATCTGGAAGCCGCTAAGTCGGCGTCTGTGGCAGGCGGCGGCGTGGCTCGGATGGTTGCCTGCGGCGGCGGTGGTGTACTGGTACAAGATGACGCCAGGCGAAATCGGGCCGGGCGCGCCGCTGTATGCGTTTCTCGCGCTGATCGGACTCTGGCTGATTCTGATCGTGAAGGCGACTCTGTGGGATCGGATCGCGTTCAACCTGGCAGGCAAGCGCTTACGCAAGCAGGTGCGGGTGCTTTCGCGCGGAGATCGGTCGTATGCGCGGTCGCTCGCGCAGCTTGATCCCGTACTGCGGGATGAGGACAACATTCCGGCGGGGGACTCGGACGAGGTGCGATACCGGCTGTTTGACCGGCTGCGGAACGTGCTGAAGGCGTTCGGCTTTGTGGGGGTTGTGATCATCATCGATCGCGTGGATGAGCCGACGCTGATCAGCGGCGACTACGACCGCATGCGTGCGGTGGTCTGGCCGATGCTGAACAACAAGTTCCTGCAGCAGGATGGTGTGGGCGTGAAGATGTTGCTGCCGGTGGAACTGCGATACGCGCTCTACAAGGAATCCGCGGCGTTCTTCCAGGAAGCACGGCTCGACAAACAGAACATGGTCGATCGGTTGAGCTGGACCGGCGCGATGTTGTACGACCTGTGCACATCTCGCCTGCTTGCGTGTTTGCAGCCGGGAGCGACGCCGATTTCGTTGCTGGATCTCTTCAGTGAGGAAGTGACGCGGGGCGATCTGGTGGATGCCCTGGATCAGATGCATCAGCCGCGGGACGCGTTCAAGTTCTTGTACCGCTGCATGGCCGAGCACTGCTCGAACGTAACGAAGGAAGACAAGAACGTGCGGATCCCGAAGGCTGTGCTGGACATGGTGCGGAAGCAGGAAGCCGAGCGGGTGCAGCAGCTGTATCGCGGGATCAGGCCGGCGTGAGGCAAATTGCCAAATCGCAAAGTGGCAAATTGCAAATCAAGACACCGGGATAGTGTGTCAGCTATTGCTGAAACATGCGCAGCTCAATCGCGCGCACGAGGCTGTGCAGGATGATCATGTGGATCTCCTGAATGCGATCGGCGTGAAGCTGGTCGTCGCTGCTCACGATCCATTCGAGATCGCAGCGGCCGGCAAGTTTGCCGCCACCTTTGCCGAGGAGCGCGATGGTTTTGATGCCGCGGGTCGTGGCGGTATCGATGGCTTTGATGATGTTCGGCGAGTTGCCGCTGGTGGAGAGAGCTATGAGCACATCGCCGGAACGGGCGAGGCCCTCGACCCAGCGGGAGAAAATGGATTCAAAGCCGTAGTCATTGGCGGTGCAGGTGATGTGACCCGCATCGTTGCAGGCGATCGCCGGGAGTGAAGGACGATCTTCGCGGAAGCGGCCGCTGAGCTCCTCGCAGAGGTGTGCGGCATCGGCGCAGCTGCCGCCGTTGCCGATTGCAAGCAGCTTATTGCCGGAGCGGAAGCAGTCGGCGATCATCGCGGACGCTTCAGAAATGCGGCGGACATTGGCGTTGTCCGAGAGGAACGAAGCGAGGGCGCGATGCGCGATGTCGAGATCGGCACGGAGAAGCTTTGTGATTGCTTCGGCATCGAGATGGGCGGGCGCTTGGTGGGCCGGCATGTTGTGTCAGTTTAGCAGGTGTGCAAATTGAGCGAAGCCTCGGTCGAGTTCTTGCCGGATATTCTGAGGGCATGAATGCGCGCGGAATTGACACGGTGTTTCTCGACCGGGATGGAACAATCAATACGCGCCTGGTGGGCGAGTGGATCATTCGGCCGGAACAGTTTGAATTGCTCCCGGGCGCCGGCGAAGCACTGGCGAAACTGAAGCGAATGGGAATGCGGCTGGTCGTCGTGACGAATCAACGCGGCATCGAGCTTGGGTTGTTTGACGAGGAGCAGTTGGATCTCGTGCATGAGCACATGGCGTCGTTGCTCTTGCGGTTTGGGGTTGCCGTTGATGGCATCTACTTCAGTGCCCCGGGCAAAGGTCCTCGGACGAAGCCGGAGGCGGGGATGTTTTTTGACGCGAAGCGCGATTTCCCTTCGATCGATTTTTCTCGAAGCGTGATGATCGGGGACGCGGTGCGGGATGTGCAGGCGGGCGCGAAGGCGGGCTGCCGCACTGTGCTGATTGCGGATGCGGTGCATGGCCCGGAAGTGCTTCGCGAGGCGGAGGGAAAAGGGGTGAATCCGGATTTCGTTGTGAAATCGATCGGCGAGGCGGCGGAGCTGGTTCTGGATCTGTGACTTGAATCACTGGATAGAGATGATGGACAGCGTGCCATCGCCTCGCGCGGGGCCAGAAACGATTTCGCTTGTTCGCTTCAATCGCAGGGCCTTGATCGCGGCGTCGAACTCGGGCGCGGCGGGAAGCAGCGCGAAGACCGGGCGGCCTTCGGGAAGCGGCGTCAGGAGAGTCGGGCCGACCGTGGGAATCGTGCGCATCCCCGAGAAGTAGTGAAGCGGCGCGGCGAACTGAGGGTTCGTGATGACCACGGCGTCTGCCGGAAGTTTCTTGCGTGCATCCGCGGCAAACTCGGGCAAATCCTGGAAGCGGCCCCGCATGTATCGGGCAAGGAACGGCTGCTGATGCTGCTCGAATGCGAAGCCAACGGAGCGAATCACGTTTGGAATGGCGAGCAACGCGATCAGCATGACAAGTGATGCGCGCTGCCAACGAGGCGAACTGCGCGCGGAGAGCAACACGGCGAGGTCCCACCAGCCGAGGATGATTAGAGGGAGCACGGGCAGGAAATAACGCGAATCAGGGAAGATCAAAAGCCACTGCACGAAATAGATCGCGACGAGCGCGGTCCACGCGAGGCGGCGGCGGATCAACACTGCGCCAGCCCCAAGAACCGCAAACGACACTGCGACATCGAGCGGCCATATCCCAAGCTTGTTTCCGAATATCGCGCGCGGAGTGACGTCGGTGAAGAGTTCGGGAGCATTGAACGACGCGACGCGGGATGCGGTGGCGGGAAGATTCTGGAACACCTGAAGCAGTTCGCGCTCTTTGCTCAACAATGTAAAACCATTGGCCATGCGCGGGTCGGCGAGGCGGATCGCGAGCGCGACGAGTAGCACGCCGGCGGCGCCCGCGATGAGCGCCCACTTGAAGCGGGAGCGCCGGGTGCGCCAGAGCAAGTCGATGAGGATCGCGGCGAGCGGGCCGAGGAAGACAATGCGGAGCGAGGCCATTCCCGCGAGGCCGAGAAGAACCAGTGCTGCGGCGAGCGCGAGGCGGGTCGTCTTCGTTTTTTGATCTGCTGCCACTGGATCGCCGCCCGGACCGGAAGCCGCTGCTCTGGGGTATGTCAGTTCATACCCAAGCAGCGCGAGCGTGCAACAGAAGAAGAAGGGGATATCGGCGAGGATTTCGCAGGAGTGCCGCAGAAATGTTCCGTTGACGGCCGTGAGCAGCGTGACCAGCACGGCAAGCGGGCGGCCGGCGTGACGGAGCATTAGCAAATACACGAGCACGAGCGACGCGAAACCGAACGCAAGCATCAGCAGGTTGCCGGAGACAATCGGATCAACCCCGAGCAATCGCGTTGCGGAAAGAAGGTACGGAAACCCCGCGTTGACAGAAGTTACCTGCTGCTCGTTGAACGTAAAGCCGCGACCTTCGGAGAGATTTCGGGCGATACCAAGGAAGATGGCGGAATCTGGAGTGATGCGCCAATGCTGGCTGAAGGAGGCAAGGAGGAGGAGAGCCGCAGCCCCGAGAAGCCAGCGCCGGTATGAGTCGACGGCGCGAAGGAATTGATCGGCGGCGGGCATTCCCGGTCAGAGTAGCGACGCGGCAGGCAACGCCCGGCCAAACGCCATCGGCGCGGGCGGCGCGTACCCTTGATGATCGTGCCAGGCGGACTGGAAATGCCGAGTGTATTTGAGGCCAAGCCCCGGCGGGCGATGGATGCTGCTGCCGCTCCGATTCTTCGTGTCGGACGCGGGCACCGATTGACCGGGCTGGTGCTTGCATTGGTCGATGCGGCGGTCTTTTCGATCTGCTGTGCCGCGGCGGTTTACTTGTGGATGGTCGTCGAGCGCCAGATCGATGCGCGGGTTTATCTGAGCCTGTGGCCGGCGATTCTGGTGCTGATGGGATTTTCGTGGGCTCTCAAGCTTTATCCGGGTGTGGGAAACCACCCCGTGGAAGAGTTTCGCCGGCAGGTGCTGATCATCACGCTGGTTTTTCTGATGTTCGGCACGGGCACGTTCATGTTGAAGCAGGGAAGCGAATATTCGCGCGCGGTGTTTCTGATTGCGTGGGTGATGTGCATTGTCGCCGTGCCGGTGGCGAGAACGATTACCAAGCTTGTTTTTAAGCGGGCGTCCTGGTTCGGATATCCGGCTGTGATTTTCGCCCGAGCCCATGCTGCGGATCGAGTCGCGGGGCAGCTCGCGCGTCAACCCAATCTGGGCCTGAGGGCCCGAGCGATCGTCAGCGCCGATGTCGGCGTGCCCCGAACGATCCACGGAGTTCCGGTGGTTGATGTCGCGGCATTGATGCACGTGCTTCGGGAAGCAGGACGAGTGCCGTACGCGCTGGTCGCGACGGAAGGCATGTCGCCCGAAGCTCTCAAGGAGCTCTTGGCAGGTCCCCTGCAGCTTTTTCCGAACGTCATCCTCATTCCGGATTTGCCTTTGCCTTCGACTTTGTGGATGACGGGGCGCGACCTTGGAGGGATGCTGGGATTGGAAGTGCAGCATCGGCTGCTTGATCCGGGCCGGCGGACACTGAAGCGTGGACTCGATTTGCTCGCGTTGGTGGTACTTCTCCCCCTGTTCCTGCCGGTGCTCGCCGTGCTTGCGATCGCGATCAAGCTCGATTCGCAAGGGCCGGTCTTTGTCAAGCTTCGGCGCGTCGGACAGAACGGGAAGCTGTTCAACCAACTGAAGTTCCGCACGATGGTGGCCGACGCCGATCGCGTGCTCCGGGCGACACTGGCTCGGGACAGTGCTCTCGCGGAAGAGTGGGAAAAGACGCAGAAGCTCAAGAACGACCCGCGCTTGACCCGGGTTGGCCGCTTCTTGCGGATGACAAGCGTGGACGAATTGCCTCAGGTGCTGAACGTTCTCGTGGGGCAGATGAGCCTCGTTGGGCCCCGCCCGATCACCACCGGCGAGACGGCCCGATACGCCGAACTGGTTTCGCTTTACACGAAGGTGTTGCCGGGTTTGACCGGACTGTGGCAAGTCTCTGGCCGGAATGAACTTGAATACGAAGAGCGTGTCATGCTCGACGCGTACTACGTGCGTAACTGGTCTGTATGGCTGGACTTATACATCCTGATCAAGACGGTCTGGGTGGTTTTGACCGGTCGGGGAGCGTATTAAGGCATGGCTCGGGACGCTACACTGAAAACGATGTCGGCGACGATGCGCATCGCGTTTGTTTTGGACCGTTACGACGCGGTAGGAGGGGGAGCCCAGCGGTGGACCCACGACCACGCGGTTCGCCTGCTTCAGGACGGTCACCACATCCACATTTACGCACGATCGATCAAGGGTGCCCCGGCGGGTGCGAGGACGCACCTTGTTGAGATCGGCTCACTCGCGGGGGGCAGACGACTGCGGTTTGCCGCGGCAGTGGACAGGATGCTCCGGAGCGAGAAATTCGACATCGTCCACGACATGGGTGACGGCTGGCATGCGGATGTCATGATGCCGCACCATGGGATTCGGCGGTATGTGTATCAGCAGCGAAGCCGACTTGCGCATGGATTGTTAAGATGGGCGCGCCCGATAGGGTTTGCGTTCCTGCCACGCTATCGCGAATTTCGCAAAATGGAGCGGTTGCAATACGCGAAGAAAGCCGCAACGTCGATCGTGGCGGTGTCGGAGATGGTGCGGAGGCAGTTGCTTTCGACATATCCGATTGACCCATCCCGGGTCATTGTCATTCACAACGGCGTGGACCTTGAGCGATTCAAGCCGGACGAATCAGGCGTGAATCGCGATCAGATCCGTTCCGAATTGAAGTGGCAGAGCCGCACGATTTACCTGACGGTGGCGCACGATTTCAAGCTGAAGGGCGTCGACCGGATTCTTTCGGCGATGGCGCATCTGCGCGGCAGGGGCCGTGACGCGGGGCTGATCGTGATTGGTGGCGGAGATATTCCCAAGTATGAACGCATCGCGCGGCAGATGGGCGTCGCGAGCGATGTGGTGTTCATGGGCGATCAGGAAGATCCGGTCCCCTACTACCACGCATCGGATGTGTTCGTCCTGCCGACGCTTTACGACCCTTGCCCACTGGTGGTGATCGAGGCGCTCGCATGCGGATTGCCGGTCATCACGACGAGCTACAACGGCGCGACGGAGATGATGACACTCCCTCGCGATGGAGTCGTGCTCAACGACCCGATGAACGTCATGGAGTTGGCGCTTGCGATGCTGCGGTTTGATGAAGCGGAGACGGCGCGGCTCGCGCCGGAACGAGCCGCCGCGTCGAGACGGCAAGATCTCAGCGCAAGGCGCATGTACGAGAAGCACCTTGAGGTCTATCGCGAAACGCTGCGCGAGCGAGCCAAAGCGCCAGCGGTTCCGGTTCGGGCGGACCAGCGAGTGAACGCTTAGCCGCATTGGAAGATCTGAAAGCAGCGCGATGGAGTCTCACCCGTCCAAAGCACGAACCAATCCGCAAGGCAAGAGATTTTCGCGCTATGATCGCCGACGTTTGAACTGCCATCGGTGGCGGTGATGTGGAAGCCGGAATTGCGAGCGTTTGGACGTCAGACTAAAGAGTGAAGCAGGCTGCCAGAGCCGTGGTGACGGGACGGAACCCCTTACCTGAAAACGTCTATCCGCGGATTTGTCGGCCTTCCACTTTCTGATTCAAGAGCAACAAAGGAGTCGTTGATGACCACCCCCAGCCCCTCGCCCGCCACGCAGCCAGTTTCGTCGGTGACCGTGCCGCTGCTCGACCTCAAGGCCCAGTATGCGACGCTGCGTGCGGAGATCGAGCCGGTGGTGAAAGCGGTCCTGGAGAGCGCCGCGTACATCATGGGCCCGGACTGTGCGTTGCTCGAGAAAGAGATCGCGGAATACTGCAAGACCAAGCATGCCGCGGGCTGTGCGAACGGCTCGGACGCGATTCTGCTCGCGCTTCAGGCGCTTGGAGTCGGGCCCGGCGATGAGGTCATCTGCCCGAGCTACACGTTCTTCGCGACCGCCGGGTCGATTGCGCGGCTGGGCGCCACGCCGGTGTTCGTGGACATCGACCCCAAGACATACAACATGTGCCCGACGCATACCCGCGAAGTCGCCAAGCAGTGCAAAAAGCTGAAAGCGATCGTCCCGGTGCATCTGTTCGGCCAGGCTGTGGACATGGACGCGATGCTCGCAATCGGGCGCGAGTTCAATGTGCCGATCGTTGAAGACTGCGCGCAGGCGATCGGCACACGCGACAGCAAGGGCATCGATGTCGGCGGACGCGGCACGATCGGCACCTTCAGTTTCTTCCCGAGCAAGAACCTGGGCGCGTTCGGCGACGCGGGCATCATTACGACCAACGACGCGGCGATCTTCGACAAGCTCTGCATGCTCCGCATGCACGGAATGAAGCCGAAGTACTACCACCAGCTGGTGGGCATCAACTCCCGTCTCGACACGCTGCAGGCGGCTCTCCTTCGCGTCAAGCTTCGCCATCTGGAAGCGTGGCACGCGGGTCGCCAGCGCAATGCCGACTTTTACAACGCTGCATTTCAGGCTGCGGGGGCGAAGATTTCAGGCACGCCGTGGTCGTCCGATTCGTCGCCGCTCCGCATTCCGTTCCGCCCGGCTGCTCCGGCCCGGCACATCTACAACCAGTACGTGATCCGCGTGAGTGGCGGGAAGCGCGATGCGCTTCGCGAACATCTCAAAAACCAGAACATCGGCGCGGAGATCTATTACCCGGTGCCGCTGCACATGCAGGAATGCTTCCTCGATTTGGGATACAAGCCCGGCAGCCTGCCGGAATCCGAAGGCGCCGCGAACGAAACGCTCGCGCTGCCGATCTATCCCGAGCTCACCAAGGAACAGCTGCAGCACGTTGCGAACAGCGTGATCGGGTTCCTCGGTATGAAGCCGGGCGCGACGGTCGAGTCGAAGTCGCCGGCACTCGCGGGCGCACGCTAACGGATGGCCTCGAATGAATCCACAACCGGCCCTTCGGGCCGGTTTTCATTTTTGCGAAACAGATTCTCAGCCCGGATAGGTCGCGCTGGTTCGGTCGGTTTCCCAGACCGTTACGCTCTCGAGCGTGGGCTTGGATGGGTGCGCCGCGATGACAGGCCCGAGGCGTTCGAAGCAGATGCGAGCGATGTTCTCGACCGAAGGGAGCACGCCACCTTTTTCGACACTGAATTCCGTTGTGTCTTCATTCAGGTGCTTGTGATCGAATGCTTTGATCACGGCCTGATCGGTGATCGATTCCAGATCAACGAGCGAGAACGCGGGCGATGCGTCGATCCGCACTTTCACCACCGGCTGCACGATGTAGTTGTGACCGTGGCCCCTCGGGTTGTTGCATTTGCCGTAGAGCTTGAGGTTTTCGGCGTCGCTGAGCGCGGGCGAATGGAGTCGGTGGGCGGCGGAAAAATCGAAACGTTGGCGGATCAGGGCATGGGAAGTATCGCTGGGAGCCATTTCAATGTCATGGTACGGGGTGAGCCTTAGAAGCACGCTCTGCGGCGCCACGGGCAGTTTGGAAGCGAGAACCTTCACGACGGCGCGAAGCGTCTGGATCGGGTCTCCCCCCGTCGCGACGGCGTTTTGGAAGCGCGGAACCGCATCGGCCCGCACCTGGGAATCTACCGTCTTAATGTCGATGAGGTAGCCGGTAGCCTGATCGACCGTGCCGCGGCAGGTCACCACGAGCTCGAACCACCGCCCGAACCCGGAAATGGGTGGGTTTCCGGCGTACCCGTTGCTCCCGGGCTTTGAAACGCCCTCGTTGATCGCGAATCGAACTGAGCGGGTCAGTAGGTGCATGGAACCCCGAATGTGAATCGGAAGCGGATGAGCGGCTGTACGATAGAAGAGTCCGCGTTCGCGGGAAAAGGCCAAATCGGAGGTGTCTCATGGTGACTATTGCTACTGCGTTGCTGGTTGCTGTTGTGGGCGGCGTTTCGGCTGAGCCCGCGACTCCATCGCCGAGCACGGCGCCGACGCCTGCCACTCCGCAGACAACTCCTGCTCCGAGCGCACCCCAGCAGGAAAAGCCGAAATCAACCGAAGATGCCAAGCCCGCGCCAAAGCCGGCCCCGGCAACGGATGCGTACGTGCTTGGTTTCACGATGCAGGACATTGACGGAAAGGATGTCGATCTGGCCCAATACAAGGGACAGGTGATCATGATCGTGAACGTCGCGAGCAAGTGCGGGTACACGCCTCAGTACGCCGGACTGGAAAAGCTCTACAAAGAAAAGTCAGGGAAGGGCTTTGTGATCCTCGGATTCCCGGCGAACGACTTTGGCGAGCAGGAACCGGGCTCGAACAGCGAAATCAAGAGCTTTTGCTCGACCAAGTACAACGTGACCTTCCCGATGTTCTCGAAAATCTCGGTTCGAGGGAGCGAACAACACCCGCTGTTCAAGAAGATTTCCGCCCAGCCCAAGCCGCTGGGGGGCGAAGGCGTCCCGGGCTGGAATTTCACGAAGTTCATCGTGGACCGGCAGGGAAATATCGTGGCGAAGTTCGATTCGAAGGTGAAGCCCGATGACCCGTCGCTGGTGAAGAAGGTTGATGAGCTGCTGGCCGCGAAATAGCGGCAAGATGAGGTCGGGCGGAGGCTCGCGGGTCGGTATCATCGTCGGCGATGCAACGCAAAACCAAACGCCATGGATCGGCACGTTTTCTGCAGGCGAAGCCCGGCGCGCGGACGCTGGCGTGCTGCGCCGGTTTGGCGCTTGCCGGTGGATGGACGCACAACCTTGCATTGGCCGGCGAATCGCCGATGGACGGACTGTTGGGTCGCAGTGCGGCAAACGGGGCGGACGAATTTTCCGGACGAGACTTCGGCGGCCTTCGCTTCCCGATGCGGGCCGTGCGCGGACCCGTTTCGTTCGGCGCGGCGCGGGTCACGACGTGGTCGCGTGAATCGCCATCGACCGGTACGACGATTCAGCAGATGCTGCTGGCCGGCGACGTGAAGGTCACGCTTGGCGTCTACCACTTCTCCGCGGCACGCGCTGTCGTGTTCATCGAAAAACTTTCCGACGCAAGCGATGCGCAGGAAGCCGAAGACGTTCCGATTCCGTTCGCGCCCGACGAGAGCGCAGGTGTCTATCAGATCTACGTCTACTTCGATCGAGTCTCATCGCCGATGGCGGAGATTTCTGTAAGCGTGCAGGCCAATCGATTGCCGGTGCGTGCGGTGATCGAGCCCGACGGCGGCATCGACCTTCGCTACGACCTGCTGATCCAGGGGGAGTCGAACGATCCGCTCGTGAGAGAGGCCGAGCAGGCACTCGCGAATATTCTGCGTCTGCAGGAAGGCGCGGAAACTGTCGCGACGACACAACCGGATTTGGACAGCCGCAGGAGACTGTCGGCCCCGGTGCCGTCCGAATCGCGCTCGTATCTGCCCCCTACTGCGAGCCAGTTGGCCGCGCGAGCAGCGGAAGACATGGACGCGTCGACGCTCCAGAACGCAGCATTTACGGGACCGATCTTCGCAAAGGACGGCGTATTCACGATCTCGCCCGGCGATGTGACACTGATCTCAGGAACGGAAGAGAATTCGCTCCTCATTTCAAACGGCCTGGTCGTGCAATACGCCGACACGCGGAGTGGTCGATCGCTGCAATTGACGGCGCAGCGGGGAGTGGTCTTCACCGACCCGAGCGAAATCAAGGACATGGGCCGGCTTCGCGCCGGCGACGTGCGCGGGTTCTATCTTGAGGGAGACGTGATCGCGTCGGATGGTCAATACACGCTTCGCGGGCCGAAGATGTTCTACGACGTGCGCAAAAACAAGGCGATCGTGCTCGAAGGCGTCTTCTGGACATACGACCAGCAGCGAAAACTGCCCTTGTACGTGCGGGCGGACACGATCCGGCAAAAATCGAGCAACGAGTTCGAAGCGAAGAAGGCACGACTCGCGACGAGCGCGTTCTTCAACCCGGACTTCTCGATCGGGACGACGACCGTGACGCTCACCCGCCGCCAGGTCGCGAACACGCCGGAAGGATTTCTGCCGATCATCCAAGGGTGGTCCAGCGCCGGACAAGGCAGCGGCTCGGCGCCCAGCGGCGCCACTGCCCGCGGCCAGACGATGGGCGTGCACGGCATGGCGACAGCGGAAGATGCGGGCGGCGTCGGGCGTGTGCCCACGACCGGCTACGAGATGGAGACCGACTTCATCACGGCGCAGGCGCTGATGCCTTCGATGGTGACTGAAAACTACATCGATGCAAAGAACATCACGCTCAATGCGGAAGGTTTCCCCTTCTTCTACTGGCCCTATTACGAAGGCACGATCGACGAACCAATTCTCCGCGATCTGCGGGCGGAAAACCGGACCGGTTCGGGCTTCGCGCTCAAGAGCCGATGGAACGCGTACAAACTGATCGGGCTGAGGGGAACTCCATTCACGCGAGCGGACGTGATGCTCGACGCGTATTTCGGCCGCAATGCGCCGGGGCTCGGCACCAACCTTGCATGGGCAGGGCCGGATGCCAACGGCAGCGCGTTCTTGTACGGCTTGTTCGACGATCACGGCACCGACGTCCTGCCGACAGGCGAGCGCCACACGTACGACGGCCAGAACCGAGGCATCGCGCTCACCGAGCACGCCGTTGCACTCAACGATCGATGGACGTTGCTTGGCGAGTTTGCGTACCAATCGGACGCGAACTTCGTTGAATCGTTCTACCCGGAGATGGCGCAAACTCGCCGCGAGTTCACGACGCAGGCATATCTGCGCCGGCTGGAGGACAACACAGAATTCACGACAAATCTCAAAGGCTCGACCAGCAGCTTCATCACGAACGAGTATCTGCTGCAGAGCCAGGGTTACACCGTCTCGAAGGCGCCGGAGCTGCAGTACCTCCGCCAGGCCGACCCGCTTCTTTCAAGCTGGTTCGGCGACGTCTTGACGTGGACCCAGGAATATCGCGCGGGGATGATGGGGATGAAATTCGATACGGTAACTCCGTCGTATCGAGGCTTCTCGAATCCGGTGCAGTCGCAGCAGATCTTCGGCATCGATCCGAACCAGACTCTCAATCAGAGCCTGACGGCGCAAGGGTATTTGCCGCAGCAGGTTTTCCGGTTTGACACGCGCCAGCAGATCGATGCGAAGATCGAAATGGGACCTGTCAATTTCGTGCCGTACGGAGTAGTGCGTCTGACGGGATACGACCATGATTTTCAGCAGTTCAGCGCGAATTCCGGAAGCGACGAATCTGATCGATATCGCATATGGGGTTCGACTGGCGGCACACTGAGCACTCAGATTCAGCGGGTGGACAACTCGGTGGATTCCCGCCTGTTTGACATGCACCGCATCCGGCACATCATCGAGCCGTCGATCACCCTGTTCACGGCGGGAACCAACCGCGATAGTTCTTCGTTGCCGACGTACGACGAGAACGTCGAAGCGATTGCGAAGGGGACTTCGGTTCGGGCGGGCGTGAATCAGATCTGGCAGACACAGCGAGGCCGCCCGGGCCATTACTACAGCGTGGACGTATTTACGCTGGATGCGAACTACATCGATTCGACTTCCGGAACGGACATCCGATCTCCAGTCGGAAGGTTCTTTGATTTCAGGCCGGAACTGTCTTCATTCGGAAAATACGGCAACCTGGATTCGGCTTGGCGCGTGACCGACGCCACGACATTGACGGGCGGCACGGTGTACGACTTCGATCTGAACCAGCAGGCACGAACTTCGGCGGGTGTGATCGTGCAGCAGACTCCGGATGTGACAGCGAACATGGACCTTCGCTATCTGAACGCGCTCGACCTCACCACCCTTGGCGGCGGATTGGCGTACCGCCTCGCGAATCAATACATCGTGACCATCAGCGGCAGCTACGACCTGACAAACAATCAGTTCCAGGCTGTCGGCGCGGAAGTGAAGCGCGATTTCCAGAGCATGCGGCTGGGCTTCAACATTGCGCGAAGCGTGATCTCGGGCGAGACTCGATTCGGATTTACCCTGACTCCCCGCATCGGCGAGGCACGCGGGCGAACTCCGATTCTCGGCGAGCAGGCCCCGGTGCGGTAATCATCATTTGGGAGGCGCGATGCTCGGTGGCGACGGGGGCGCCTTGACCGGGCTCGGTGCACTCAACCCCTGCGTCTTGCGTTCCGCAGCCGTCAGCCGATCGAGCGCGATGATCGCAAATGGCAGCGAAGTGAAGGCCTTTTCCCCCGCAACGCGTGCCGTGTCGCTCAGTGATTTCACTTTGCCCTCGCGGACATCCTGCGTCAGATCCTTCACGATGTTGTCGAGTGTCGCTACAAGTCCGGTGTACGTGCGCCAGGCGTCGGGTGTCTTGAAGAAGTACCCGTTCAGAATCGGCAGGTCAGTCGGAAGCACGAAGTACCACCCCTTGTCCTTTGAATCGAGTTTCAGCAGCAGCGGAACGCCCGGAACGATGGGCCCGCCTTTATAAAGCAGCGAATAGGTCTGATTGTCGAGTTGGAGCGCCGTGAAATTCGCGCCTTCTTCTTCGAGCGCCTCAAACGGCGAAGCAAAGAGCTTGGTGAGTGAAGAATTCATCGCGTCGCTCTGCGTTCCGTCGCGCCGATTGCTCGCACGCGCTCCCGTCAGCGAGCGGGTAAGCCCGGCAAGCCCGGACTTTGAGGTTTGCTTCGCCGCCTCATCGCGAAGCTTGCGGACATCCTCCGGGAATGCGCGGTTGAGCTCACTCGCAAGAGCCTGCATGTGCCCGAGCGTGTGGCCTAAACGGTTGAGGCAACGGCTCATGTTCTCGTCGTCGGAGTGAATGAGCTTGACCAGCAATCCGGCTTTTCCGTCACGCACCATTTGTTTCGCGGTGGCGATCGTGGAGTCGGGTGACGCCTGCGAATACCCGGGCTCCCGGGAGCACGACGCCAGCACAATCGCGATGGATCCGAGCAGGCATCGCAGCGCGAGTTGCACGTTCACTCTCCGGGAATGTGGCCTGGAATGTGAGAAATCACGCCTTCCCACGGGCTGCTCGCGGAGGCGTACAACCGCTTCGGGATGCGTCCGGCAAGATACGACTGGCGACCGGCGACGAGTGCATGCCGCATCGCGTGCGCCATCATCACCGGATCCTTTGCATGAGCAACGGCGGTGTTCAGCAAAACACCGTCGGCTCCAAGCTCCATGGCGATCGAGACGTCGCTCGCGGAGCCAACGCCCGCATCCACGATGACCGGGAAAGTTGGATCGCCCTGCTTGAGCAATTCGAGACAGAGCACGATGTTCGCAGGATTGAGCACACCCTGCCCGCTGCCGATCGGAGAACCTGCGGGCATCACGCTCGCCGCCCCGGCTTCCTTCAGCCGCAGCGCGGCGATCGGATCGTCGCTCGTATACGCAAGGACCCGGAAGCCATCCTTCACTAGTTCTAGCGTCGCTTCCAAAGTACCGGCAGGATCCGGCAGCAGCGTCTTCTTATCACCGAGCACTTCGAGCTTGACCCAATCCGTCCCGGCGTTCCCGGTTTGCGAAAGAAGTTCACGCCCCAATCTCGCGACTCGGATGGCGTCGGGTGCGCTGAAGCAACCCGCGGTGTTCGGGAGAATCGTGAATCGGGAAAGGTCAAGAAAATCGAGAAGGCTCTTGCCCGCTTCGTTAAAGAGACGCTCCCGCCTCACAGCGACGGTGATGACTTCCGCGCCGCTCGCATCAAGCGCATCTCGCATCAGTTCCATCGACGCGTACTTGCCCGTTCCGACGAACAGCCTGCTGTTGAACGTTCTGCCTGCGATCGCGAGCTGCGAGAGCGCTGGTTCGGACAAGGCGGTTCCCCCCGATGTGGGCTTGCTTTCAACATGAGCGGGCATCAGCCGCCTCCCACAAGGGTGACAATCTCGACACGGTCTTCCGGAGCGAGCATGCGACTTTCGTGGTCCTTGCGAGGCACCAGGGAGAGATTCACCTCCGCGGCGCAGGCCTTTTCGGCGAGGCCAAGACGCTCGATGAGCATGCGGAGGGAGGCACCCTCGGGCAGTTCTTTCGCTTCACCATTCACAAATATGGTCACGCCGAAATCGTAGGGTCGGGCCGCGCTCATTTGCCGCGAGAAGGCCCGATGCTGGAAAGCCTCGAACCGTCCTGCTAGGCTCCGCGACCGAACAGGGGCGCGTCGTGCGCCGCCGATCGGGGCCGCGCCGATCGGAATTTCGGGCCTGGAATTGCCGGATGGAGCACACGAGAGATCTCGTCATCGTTCTGCTCCAAAAGGAACTGAAGGTCCGCTATCAGGCGACCGTCCTTGGATATGTCTGGTCGGTGCTCCAGCCGCTCGCGATGGCGATGGTGTTCCTCTTCGCGTTCAAGATCGTCCTCAAGAACAATGTTGAGGACTACCCGCTGGTGCTCATCACCGGCCTTTTTCCCTGGCAGTGGATGTCGAACTCGGTCAACGTTGCCAGCGGCATCTTCCTGGCGAACCGCAACCTGCTCAAACGTGTTTCCTTCCCGCGGTTCACGCTCGTGCTCGCCGCGGCCCTGAACGAATCGGCGCACTTTCTTTTCTGCCTGCCCGTGATCGGCGCGTTCATGGTCTGGTACGGCCATCGCCCGACGCTGGAATGGTTCTGGCTGGTCCCCTCCGCGTTCGCTCTTCAGACGATCGTCTCGGTTGGATTGATGCTGATCGTCTCAACGGCGAACATGTTCTTCCGCGACATGGAGCGAATTGTGGCGCTCGGCATGATGCTCGCCTTCTACCTGACTCCCATCATCTACCCAGCCGACATCGTTCCCGAGAATCTGCGATGGATCATGTATCTCAATCCCTTCGCGGGAGTCACCGGGCTGTGGCGCGCGGTCTTCCAGAACCGACCGGTCGACGTCTCACTCACCGCCGCATCGGTCGCGTGGGGCATCGCGCTGCTCACTTTCGGAACGGTGATCTACAACCGCTATAAATGGAGATTCGCCGAGGTTGTCTAAGGAACCGGTCATCCTCGTCGAGGGCGCGAGCAAGTGCTACCCGGTCCAATCGGCGGCGCACGCGGGGCTCAAGAAATACATCCTGAACCTGCCAAGCCGGCTGCGTCATCGCGCACCGCGCCGCGTCTTCCATGCGCTGAAGAACATCTCATTCAGTGTCGATGAAGGCGAATGCCTCGGACTGATGGGACGAAATGGCTCCGGCAAGAGCACCGCGCTCAGTCTGATCGCGGGGGTGATCCGGCCGGATGAGGGAAGGGTGACAACGCGAGGGCGAATCTGTCCGCTCCTCGAACTCGGCGCAGGATTCCATCCCGATCTCACCGGTCGCGAGAACATCGTTCTCAATGGCGTGCTGCTGGGGATGCTCCGGCGAGAAGTGCAGAAACGCAGCGAAGACATCATCGCGTTTTCTGAACTCGGCACTTTCATTGAGGAGCCAATCCGCACGTATTCGATGGGAATGCTGGCGCGGCTCGGATTTTCGGTGGCGGTCCATCTCGATCCGCAGATTCTGCTGGTAGACGAGATCCTGTCGGTTGGCGACGCGGCATTCCAGGCCAAGTGCATGGACCGATTCCGACAGTTCCAGAATCGCGGGGTGACCACGCTGTTCGTCAGCCACGATCTGGCCACGGTCAAGGCCATCTGCAACCGGGCGATTCTTCTGACCCACGGGGAAATGAGGACCAACGGACCGGTCGAGGAAGCCGCCGCGTACTATGATCGCATTCTCTCGGGAACGGCGACATAGGCACGATGGGACGGGCATTTTCGGCTTGGTTCCGCGTACCGAATCGGCACGGAGCGGCCTCCCAAAGGGAGAATCGCGACCGGTCGGAAGCCGCTCCAGATTCCGCACGATCCCCGACCATTCGGAGAATCAATTCCTCATGCTGGGCCAACTTAGAAACGCCGTATCGACGCTGGTGACCTCGGAGCAGCGGGAGCACGAACTCGCGCGGGCGAACATAAAGAACATGGGGTACTACCTCGCGCGCATCGTCCGCGCGACGACGCCCGCGCCGCTCAATCCCTCGCCGGCCAATGCTCCGCTCACGTCGAAGGCGTGCGTGCAGCGTGATGTCGAGTCGCCTTGGTTTCACTACTGGTGCTCGCAACTGGTTTGCTCACCCATCTATCACCGCAAGGTCTGGGAGCTTTGCTACATTCCGCAGGTGCTTTTCAATGAGGGAAAGCTCAAGCCTGGTTGCGTGGGCCTTGGCTTTGGCTGCGGCGAAGAACCACTGCCGAGCCTCTTTGCAAAGTTCGGAGTGAAAGTCGTCGCGACCGATCTCGATCCGAACCGCTCCGAGAGCAAGGCGTGGATCGAGACTGATCAGCACTCGGCTTCCATCGAAAAACTCCGTGTCGGCAAGATCTGCCCGGATCCGGAACTCCTGCAGAACATCAGCCTTCGCTACGTGGACATGAACGCCATCCCGGCGGACATGGCGAACTCATTCGATTTCTGCTGGTCCACGTGCTCGCTCGAGCACCTCGGCAGCATCGCCCTGGGGCTTCGCTTCATCGAGGAATCGCTGAAGACACTGAAGCCCGGCGGCGTCGCCGTTCACACGACCGAATGGAACATGTCCGATGGCGGACCGACGCTTGACCATTGCGGATGTGTCCTTTTCCAGAAGCGCCACTTCACCGAATTCGCCGATCGGATGCGCAAGCAGGGTTACATCGTCTCCGAACTGGACTTCACCATGGGTGAAGAAATCTTCGACGGATTGACGGATCTTCCTCCGTACGGACCTCACACCGACGACGTCGCTCATCTGAGGTTGGCGATCCAGGGATTCCGCTGCACGTCGTTCGGCATGATCATCCGGAAACCCGACTGAGTGATTTTGCAAGCACTAGGTCTGGTCACCGAGCGCGACCGACCGGAAAGGCCTTGAACTCGGGGCGTTCGCTTCGAGAATGTGCGCATGACCGCCGTTGCTTCGACAAAGCCGACGATCCGGAACGAGCCGATGCGTGCAACGCCGGCTTCACAAGGGGTGCGCGCGATCTACGTCGATTGCACGCACGTGTTCCAGACCAAGAACAAATCGGGAATCCCGCGCGTCGTGCGAAACCTCGCGATCCTCGGATCGAAGATGACGGACGAACTCGGCGTTCCGGTGAACCCGATCGTGCTCACCTCGCGCGGCTTTGCGGTCATCCCGCCCGAATGGCTGTCGCAGCGTGATTCGGACGGCGTCGTTCGGATCTTCCGCCCAGTCCTGCTGTTCGTGGTCGGTGTTTTCGCGACGATGAGCGCGATCATCGCCTACTCGCCGTTCATTCTGCAGCGCCGCTGGATGAGACTGACGAATTGGACCCGCGCGAGTGTGAAGGGCGGATTGCAGTGGTTCAAGGATTCGCTCCCCTCACCAGTTTTCTACGATCTCCGATGGACCTTTCGCTCGCTGCTGCGCAAGGTCTCGAAGCACGGTTCGCGCGAGAGCTATTTTTTCTGGTTCTGGGGACCGGTTCGGCGAGTCCTGGAATTTCTGGGGCGTCTTCTCCGTTTGGCCTTGCGCCTGCTGAGCTGGGTCGCACGATCGATCAAGAGACTCGCACGCATCGGGTATAAGTTGGTGCGGTATCTCGGTCGGGGAATGCGGGCGCTCCGCGCCAAGGTCGGGCGCGGGTTGCTGACACTCCGTCTCTGGAAACAACACGTGAATCTGGGCAAGGGCGACGTCCTGTTGCTCGCCGATTCGAACTGGCAGGTCGATGTTCTGTGGACACATGTTCGCCAGATCCGCGAACGCGGCGCTCTTGTGGGCAGCGTGATGTACGACCTGATCCCGCTCCGTCGTCCCGATTTCGTCGGCGATCAGCTTTCGCGGATCTTCACGAAGCACCTCATCCGCGTGACGGAGAACAACGATTTCATCATCGGTATTTCCCGCGACACCAGCCGCGACTTCCTCGATTTCGCCCTCACGACCGGCATTCCCGGCTGGAACGAGAAACGTGCCGGCACGTTCCGGCTGGGTGGCGACAAGTGGACGAAGGCTCAGGCCCCGTGCTCGGATGCCTGCCGCGAGGTGGTCAATCAGATCAAGTCGATCCCGACTTATCTCATCGTGGGCACCTTTGAAATCCGCAAGAACCACAAGGCCGTGCTGGACGCGTTCGACCAGCTCTGGAACGAAGGCAGGGACGTTTGCCTGCTCATCCTCGGTCGCCCCGGTTTCCGCGCCGACGACCAGATGTCACGCGTCAAGGAACATCGAGAGTGGGGCAAGCGCCTCTTCTGGGCGTCGAACGCGTCGGACAGTGATCTTGAAGCCTGGTACGAAGCCAGCCGCGGCGTCATCATGTCGTCGTACGCCGAAGGCTTCGGATTACCGGTCGCAGAAGCAATGGCCCGAGGCAAGCCGGCCTTTGCAAGCGGAATCCCGGCGCACCGCGAAATTGCCGAAGGATTCTGCGAATTCTTCGACCCATCACATCCGGAAGACCTTGCCCGCCTGCTCCGGGCGGACCTGCGGGGAGAGAAAAACCCAAGGTTGAGGCCGGTAAGTGAGTTTGTCTGGCCCGGCTGGCCCGAGAGCGTGCGTGAATGCATGGATGATTGCATCCGCATGGCAGCCCTGGGACCGAGATAGACATCCGGTCGGACGTTACAATGACCGGCGTTGCGAGCGGAAAGGATTGAGCCATGGGCAAGGTCGCTCTCATTACCGGCATAACGGGGCAGGACGGGTCATATCTCGCGGAATTGCTTCTATCCAAGGGCTACGAAGTCCACGGGTTGGTTCGCCGCGCCGCGCTCGAAGACCCGCTGCACCGCATGGGCCGGCTCGCGCCTCTGGGTGACCGCATCAAGCTGCATCCCGCATCGCTTGAAAGCTACCCGAGCGTGTTCAAAGCGATCACACGGCTTCAGCCCGATGAGTGCTATCACCTCGCCGGCCAGTCCTTCGTGTCGTATTCGTTCGAGGACGAATTCTCGACGCTGAATGCGAATATCAACGGCACGCACTTTGTGCTCTCGTCCATCAAGGAAGGCGCGCCGAAGTGCCGGCTCTATCACGCCGCGTCGAGCGAAACGTTCGGTAAGGTGAAGTCGACGCCTCAGAGCGAAGACACACCGTTCCACCCGCGCTCGGCGTACGGCATTTCCAAGGTGGCCGGATTCGAGCTCACACGGAACTATCGCGAGGCGTACAAACTGCACGCCAGCAACGGGATCCTGTACAACCACGAATCGCCGCGTCGCGGCTTTGAATTCGTCACCCGCAAGATCACGCGCCACGTCGCGCTCATCAAGCATGGCCTCGCCACCGAACTTCGCCTGGGCAACCTCGATGCGAAGCGCGACTGGGGTCATGCAAAGGACTACGTCGAAGCGATGTGGCTGATGATGCAGCAGGAGCAACCCGACGATTACGTGATCGCCACTGGCGAAATGCACTCCGTGCGTGAGTTCTGCGAACTTGCATTCGGCACCGCCGAACTCGACTACCGCAAGCACGTCGTCATCGATCCGCTTTTCTTCCGCCCCGCCGAAACCGAAGTGCTCTGCGGCAACCCCGAAAAGGCCCGCCGGGTGCTCGGCTGGAAGCACAAGACCGGCTTTGCCGACCTCGTTCGCGAGATGGTCGAAGCGGACTTGGAAGACGTCGCCCTGCAGCTCGAGCCGCGGCCCCGGAGAATCGTCAATATCCCGTCGGCCGTTCCGAGCTTCGGCGCGCTTGTGGAACCCAGAATCCCCCTGGCAGCAGAAAAAGTTTCTCGCTGACAGTCAGCCAAAAAGCAACAAACCGGGCACTCAAAGCCCGGCTCTCGCCAAAAAACGCCCGATTTCAAGAAAAATGCCCCCCGAAGGACTCGAACCTTCGACCCGCTGATTAAGAGGACTTCTGCCGCAGGTCTTACGAGCCCTTCTGTGGCTTTGGTGTCTCTTTGAGAAATACCAGCTTACTGGTTGATTGGACGGTGCCGGGGCCATTAAAAAACCCCATGGCCCTTTATGCCCCATTTTCCTTTTCCGTTCTATTGGGCTTCTTTTTCTCCGTGACTGGCTTGTGGCCGGTCGGATCGGGTTTGAACCTCCCAGAAAATTCCGGTTCAAATCCCTGAAAGAGCAAAAAGAATTTTGACCTTTTGAAGGGCAAAAGGCCTCATCAGATTTTGGAGGTTCAAGTTCATGAGCACCCAGCTAGGTGTCGCGGTGGCCTCACGCCCTCGCCTCACCCCAGAGTCCTTGGAAGCCATTCAGAATCGCTCGGAAGCACCTTGCAGGCCTCGGGAAGCCCGCAAGGTGAGGATTACCCGTGCTTGGCTAGAGGGCATTCCACTCGAACCGCAGGGTCAGGTTACGTATAGCGATACTTCCCTCCCCGGCTTTCGTGTCATCGTGGGCAAGACCGCCAAGAGCTTCGCCGTTGAGAAGCTGGTCGGCCATCGGGTGGTTAAGCACACCTTTGCCAAATACCCCACCCTAACCGTTGAGCTAGCTCGGCGAGAAGCCCAAAAGCTCCTCGGCCGACTCGCAACCGGCGAAGACCTGAACGAGTCGAAACGAGTGGCGATCAGCGAGGCAAAGGGAAACGCCATCACGCTTGAAGAGGCGTTCGGCGATTTCATCCAAGCTCGGTCCCTTCGCCCCAACACCCAAGACGACTACCGCCGATCACTCGAACGCGGTTTGCCGGAGTTCTGGAAGAAGCCAATTCGAGCGATCACCCGCGAGATGGTTTTGGCCCAGCACACTCGGATTGGCAAGAAAGACAAGCACGAGCCCTTCGCAAACGGCGTGATGAGGGTTCTTGGAAGCGTGATGAATTTTTCGCGGGCCAAAGGGCTTATCACGGACAACCCCGTCCAAATCCTCTCCGATACGCGAGCGTGGTTCGAAGAAAAGCGGCGTACGTCCTACATCAAGCCCCATCAGCTCGGAGCTGTCCAGCAGGCCATTCGGACCATCCGCTCGGACAACGCATTTCCCGCCGCAGCTGTTGGAACGGACTACATCGAGTTTCTGTTGCATACCGGCTTGCGTCGGGATGAGTGTGCCACGCTGAGATGGGCGAACATCGATCGCACTGGCCGGACAATCACGATCCCCGGTGCCAAGACGAAGAACGGCAACGAACACGTCTTACCACTCACCAACTCACTCATCGAGATTCTGGACCGTCGCCAATTCGAGAGCCCCAAGAGCCCGTGGGTTTTCGAAAGCCCTGTCAACAGCCGCCACGGCTACTTGTACGACCCGCGCACGGTTATCGAAGCGATCACAGAGCATTGCGGTGTTTCATTTACCTGCCACGACTTGCGGCGGACGTTCGTGACGATCGCGAACCAGATCGAACTCAGTTACCCAACTCAAAAGCGGCTTCTCAATCACGCGATTGGAAGCGATGTCACGCTCGGATACGTCCAAGTTTCCCACGAGCGTCTTGTTGATGCCATGTGCCGCATCGAGTCCTTCATCCTCGCACACTCAAAGGAGTCGCCAAATGCCCTCCGTCTCACTGCTTGATCGCGAAAATCTGAGTCTTAGAGAAGCTGGCAAACTCGTCGGGGTTAGCGCGGGTTATCTGCGGCAGAGCGTCATTCACAAGGAGAGAGACTTTCCCGGCTCAATTCAGCCGCCCCACCCCTTCAAGAAACGTCCCAACGGCTATCGGGTTGATACAAACGACTTTGTCGCGTGGTACGAGATATTCAGCGAGCAGAAACGACGCGAAGAAGGAGAGGGTGTTCCCTTCGGTTCAAAGAAGCCCACGCCCATCTTCGAGGAAGTAGATCTTCGCACCTACGCCGAAGCCCTTCGCATGGGCAAGAAGGCAATGAAAGTTCTGGTCCAAGGGGCCACAGGCATGAGGCGATGGTCCTGCTTTGTTGCCACAGGCAAAAAGAGCCCGCCAAAACCTCGGCTTCTCGTTTAGAGATTTGAGAGTGCTTCAGGACAGGGCCATACTGATTTGAGACTGGCAGGCAGCCATGAGCCAAAACGAACGAGCAAACACACTCTCTTGCACGGGTTGCGTCGCGTATATCGACACGCTGGGAATACGCACGGACAGGCTGCCAACGAACGCCCTACGCCGGAAGTTCCGAGATTGCTGTGGAACCTTCTACGCGGGCCGTGGCGAGTACTTCGCGGGCCATCCGTACCGGATCACTTTGCATCAACCAAGTCAGACCGCTCTGGACTTGCTCTCCGTCGTGAGTGAAGACCGGAAGATGGTTATCAACACCGTTCATGTGGCCTGCGACGTTTTCGTTGACAGCGTCGAGGAAGCTCAACGTCTGTACGACTACTTCGATCGCCACTTCGTGCAGCGGTGGCACAAAACACGCTGCGTGGACTACTGCGGTACCACGCGATACACGAAAGAACGCGTCTGGGGGACAATTAACGTGGTCATGTACGCGGACAGGCCATCCAAGATCACTGGCGGTCCCTGTCTCCACGTTGAATGGCGTCTCAGCGGGAAGGGGCTTTGCGCCGATCAGGAAGTCGGTACCGTTCGGGACTTGATGACCTTCGACTTGGCGGCATTTTGCAAGCGGAACATGATTCTCGAAGAAGTCGATTGGCTCCTGCTCGGGCGTCAAAGCTATGGCAATAGCAAATCTAAGAAGGCGGGTCCGATCACTGACGCCAAAGGACGCGTTTTCAGTTCAGACCGGTACGCCCGAGAGGGCGAACGAATCGCACGAAGCCTTGCGTTCCAGCCTGAGGTAGACAGAGGGTTTACTCACCCTTCCGCTCAGCGTGTGCGTGATCGCCTGTCGGGCAAGGCTTGGTTTAGGTCAACTGCCCTTCGGAGAATCAGTTTGTCCGAGGTGTTGGGACCCGGTGCTGTGATTACCTCAAGCAACTCCTTTTTCCTCTCCACACCCAAGCCCACCCACACGCCTACACCTGATCCTCACCCTTCCCTCTCACACTCTGACGACTACACCTCTACACACGATTTACTCGTAGAATCTCGTGTAGATTTCGGGGGCAATCAATCCATAAGCCAGGGAGTAGCCATGGACACGGACTCAACCACGTTTCCTCTCGTCCTCCATCCGTCCTACTTCGACAAGGGCTTCTTTAACATCCGTGTGAGTCATGACCATCTGGTACGGGGTGACAAAGAGTCTGTCTCTCTTCTGCTGGGTGACACAGGAGAAGTGGTCCAAGCTCGTATCACTCGCAAGGCTAACCAAAACAAAACCACGAGGGTTCATGGAGGTCGAGCGCTGAGCCGTTGGTTTCAAGCCAATTTCCGTGAGAGTGAGACTGTCTACGTGGATCTATCGAAGCAAGGGCGTTGGATTCTCTCACGCTCGGTCTCAGGCTCAAAGTGATTTACCAAGGATCAACCATGAACGAGCAACAAGCAAAAGCACTGGCACGCGTGTTCGGTGGGGAAGAGTGGGACAGTGGCGGAGGAATCTGGCTCGTCCAGTACTACCGAGGCGATGGCAAGCTCATCGTCTTCTCTGGTGACGCTGTCTGTGAGTACGACTCCGACGAAGCCTTTGAAGAGGGCAATGCCAACACCATGATTTCTCTTGCTTCTGGTGACGAGGAATGGTGGGTTATTGAGGACTCCAAGGGAATCCGCTACTTCCAAGACGAGGAACTCAAAGTGGGCTGGCGTTCTCAAGAAGCAGCAGAACACGAAGCGAGAGGTGTTGCCAGCCGCATGGGTAAGGGCTATCGCGCTGTCCGTCTGGAAGAGTGACCCACCTTTTGGTACGCTTCCTGCATGGACGCCTACAAGAAAATCCGCTCTGAATACCTTGGCGAGAGGTGGAAAGAGAACGAGAAGAAACTCGAAGAGGCGTACTCGCTCAAAGCGGGACCAGAGAGCCCGATAGATCGCATCGAAGAGCTTGAGGCTGACCAAGATGCGATCGAGTATGAGGCTGGACTCGAGTACTTGGCTGAGCGACGGAAAGAGCGAGAAGAAGATCAGAAGCCTCAAAACCAGTAAGCTCAAGAACTTGTGACTTCGCTGGGCACAATTTGGCCTTTCTGGCCACTGTCCGACACTGGGTGGTTGTTTCGCTGGGAATATCTGATATCATGCTATCGCGCATTCCCAGAGGGACAATTCCATGGCTGAGCCTGTCACCAAAGATCAATTCTGCCTCCGCAGCATTCCGGTAGAGCTTTGGGAGTGGCTAGAGCAGCGTGCGTTTTCTCGGAAAGAGCGGCTCAACGAAACCATCATCACCCTCTTGGGTGAAGTACGAAACGGGCCTAACTCACCCACGCTGTTTCAGCAGAAGCCGGTGAGGTTGACGCCGCCATCCGTGCCCGTTCCCTTTCGGTTCATCGACCTATTCGCGGGCATCGGAGGGTTTCGCATTGCCCTTCAAAACCTTGGTGGCAGATGCGTTTTCACTTCTGAGCGTGACAAGTGGGCCCAGAAGACTTACGCGGCTTGGCACGGCGATACGCCACAGGGCGATATCAACGAAGTGGACGCCAGCAAGGACATCCCGGACCACGATGTGCTAGCGGCCGGCTTTCCTTGCCAGCCTTTTTCGATCGCCGGCGTTTCAAAGAAGCGCAGCCTCGGTCAGGCTGATGGTTTCAACTGTGAACGACAGGGGAATCTCTTCTTTCGCATCTGCGATATCGTGGATATAAAGCGCCCGCCCGTGCTGATTTTGGAGAACGTGAAAAATCTCCAGTCGCATGATGGCCGAAGGACTTGGGCCGTGATTCGCCAAGAGCTTGAGTCACGAAACTATGTCGTTAACGCCAAAGTGATTGACGCGGCTGACTACGTCCCCCAGCATCGCGAACGAATTTTCATCGTCTGTTTCGATAAAGATGTTTTTGGCGATGCCCCTCCGTTTAGCTTTCCGACACCACCTGCGGGACCTCGCCCTAAATTCAGATCCATCTTGGAGGCTCAGCCGGAGCCGAAGTACACGCTAACTGATCACCTCTGGCAGTACTTGCAGAACTACGCCAAGAAGCACGCCGCAAAGGGCAATGGCTTTGGTTTCGGTATGGCCCCCCTCGACGGCGTTAGCCGCACGATCAGTGCTCGCTACTACAAAGACGGATCTGAAATTCTCATTCCGCAACCCGGCAAGAACCCCCGACGACTGACGATCGTTGAGGCGGCACGATTGATGGGGTACGGCCAATTTGTCGCACAACGAGAGGACATGCCGGTTTCAGACGTTCAGGCGTATCGCCAGTTTGGGAACTCTGTTGTTCCGGCGGTCGTGGAAGCCGTTGCCCGAGAAGCGCTTGCGACAATGCTTTGGGCCCGTGAGAACGTTGCGGCAGGCTGCTTTTTGAAGGGTTTAGCTTCTGCTCCGCCCACGCGGTCGAAAGGCAGAAGCCGCAGTGCGCGATTGCAAACCGCCTGACCGTGCCCCAAAGATAGGGGATGGACCAACAAGCGTTGACTGACGCCCTTAGCGCTCACGCACGAAAGCGCATTCCGTCGGGCGGGGAGATCGTTAAGCAAGCAATAGCGGAGATTCTGAAAGAGCGTGGCTTCACTGGTGATGTCGCGTGGCTCAAAGCCAATTTCTCCATGCTTGTTGAAGACATCCAGATTCGCGCGTTCGAGATCTATTTGAAGTCCCAAGCTCCGGCAGCAGATTCCGCATTTCGGGAAGTGCTGGGTTCATTGCTGCCGAAGAACCCAACAGCCGACCAGTTGTTTGACATGTTGCGGGATAATTTTTTCGCAATCGATCGCTTCTTCCTGAGCTTGGGGCAAGGTCGTAAGGCGAGGGCCGGCGGAGCAATGGAAACCGTAATTCTCACGCTGCTTCAACAAATCGGATACCCACACACTTCGCAGCCCAAAATCGACGGGCAGCCCGACTTCTTATTTCCAAGCATTGACCACTTCCACAAGATGCCGGTGGACTGCATCAATTTCACGGTTAAGCGAACACTTCGTGAGAGATGGCGACAGATTACGACCGAAGGGAGCAAGGGCGGCCTTCAATTCTTTCTCGCGACCATTGACGAGGGCATCCACGAGAACGATCTCAACAGCATGAAGGATTTTCGGGTTTGGGTAGTCGTGCCGTCAAGGATCAAGGACGAGATTTATTCTGCCACGTCCCACGTGATCTCGTTCGAGGTGTTCTTTGACCAGCACCTGGACCCAGCGATGGTGCGATGGAAGAAGAACAAGGTGATTGCCTAGCCTCATCTTCGGAGAATTCTCTGTCCACAACCAACAGGCATTGAAGTGGCACGTAGAGCCGCAAATCCACCACCCGGACCCGTAGTTGAGCCGACAACCTCGTTGTCCTTGACCAATATGCGAGGGTATCTTTCGCGTAGCGTTCACAGTTTCAACAGAAACAAACTGCTCGGTGTACTTGCGGAAACCGAATTCCGACGGTACTTGACGACGCTTGGGTTTGCCAATCAAGTTTCGGCGGGGGGTTGGATTTCAAGAAGCGAAGCGCGAGGTGACGCCTCTTTTGCAGAGAATGCAATTGTTTACTTTCCAGAAATTCTCACGCCCGGGACAAACTACGCGGGAACACGTGAGGCTCCACGACCGCATCTTGGTCTTCACACGATTTGCGCCACATTTCATCAACTGGGCATCAAGAGTTATTTCTGTTCCGCGTCGGTTGACGCTCTCGTCAATGGAATCCCTCGGCTGACGTGGAGGTGCCAACAGCTTGGATTGCCAACAGAACAGCCAATACTTGAATTTCCTAGCCACCTTACTGGCTTTAACGCGCGACCTGAGCCATACAACTTCTTGCGATACCACGCGAACACGGAAAGATTGCGTGACGAGTACGTCGCCGAGGAGTTCTCAAAAGAAGCCTTGCGGGTTGCGTTCGCCAATCGTTTCTTTGCTCAGACTTCGGACATTGACGGCATGTTCTGGGGTCAGCGGCACACTTACCCGATCGAGATCAAGGAAAAAACGGTCGCCCAATCAGACGCGGTTGGCGAGTACTTCGGATTGGACGTGGGGCCGTTCGTCAAGCTCTCGTATTTCGCGGCTAAGCGCGGCAACATGAGGTCGCTGTTTGTGGTCCATCAAGTTTCCGACGTTGCGACCCGCCAACACGTCGCTTGGCACTACATCACCTTTGACGACTTGGCACAGTGCGGGTCGTGGGTTCCGATCGCCGGTGGGACAAACATGGGCGGCGGTAGAAGTTCAACCGTCTGTATCCCTAAAAGCAAGTTTCGTTTGCTCGATCGAGATGCGCTGAGTGCACTCTGATGGCGGACGTTCTAACGCCAACACAACGGTCACGCTGCATGGCCGCAATTCGAGGCCGAGACACGAATCCCGAACTATTTGTGCGCCGTCTTGTTTATTCAATGGGTTACAGATATCGGCTGAACGTCCGTGAACTCCCCGGAAGGCCGGATTTGGTGTTCCGCGCCAAGAAAAAGGCAATCTTCGTTCACGGGTGTTTCTGGCATCGCCACTCATGCGCTGCTGGGCAAGTAATGCCCAAAACCCGCCGTGATTTCTGGCGAACAAAACTCACCAATAACTCCTCTCGAGACCTCCGCAATTTGCGTGCATTGAATGCCGATGGCTGGCAATGTCTCGTCCTTTGGGAATGTGAGTTGAGAGACGAGAAAGTAGCTGGCAGAGCCATCAAACGTTTTCTGGACAAGCCACACGTCGCGTAGCCAGAAAAAACACACACCATTCTGGTCGTTTGCTTTTTGTGTGGTATCGTCTGCTTGTGCTGGCTTCGTCGCCCTTTGGTACGGATACCGCTGTGGACAAGATTTACCTGCCTCCATCACCGGAACTCTGGACTCGCTTGCGAGCGTTCGACGCCTACTGCGATCTCTCATTAACGCGGCAAGAGCATTTCCACCAGCAAACTGGAAAATGTCCGCGAGAGTGGATGGTCACCATCCGTCCACGTCGGATTCCCGAGGTGAAGACTTGGACGCACTCAGAGGGACGGCACGACACGCTGGCCGAAGCGATTCGGCTCGCAGTCGAACACGCAGAGCCTCGCGGATGGACGCGAGGTGTTCACTTCGGCCCGTGCTAGGTACACATAGAAATGCGACGTCAGCGGCGGTGACTTGGCACCACCAATGCATCTACCTTTCTTCCAAGCCATTTCGCAATCGGATCGGTTTTCATTCCCTCTGTGATGTTGTCCCATCCTCGTACCATCACATACACGCACCCCGACAAAAGAGCAATGGCTTGGATTTGGCTTACATCGAACTTCGGCAGTGCTTGAGGTGGAAGGATTAGATAGGCCGTAATTGCAGCGAATACGATTTCCGCGAGTCCGTAAGTGGTGCGGGATCGTTTTCGCCACTCAAACATTCCGATGCCTAAAAGAGTGATCACCAGAACACCGGGCGGCCGAATGGGGATATCGAGTAGCCACGCGGCCGTGTCTTCTGGGAGGTTGGGTGGCGAGATCAAGATTTCTAGAAGGATTCCGACGCGCAGAAATGCGAAAAGGCACGCCAATACCGCCACCTTTCGATGGCTTCCCTTAGGCAAGAGATGGGGCATTCCTCGTTCAAACAAGTACGCGAAGATGTAAACCTCTGCAATGCTTCTGAGCAACGATATTGCTCGGTAAAGCGGCGTGGCGCTAGACGGAAGCACTATCCACCACACCACCACGCTGAGCGTCGCAATGACACCTGTCACAATCACTACATTGCTAAAGGTCACCTTTTTTGATCTCATCTTCACGCGCACTCCTTTGAATAATGGATGTGAGAATAGCGTTTTCCTTGGCCCACTCCCATGTGAACCCCGAGAATAAGTTGAGAATCGATTCACGGGTATTAGCCTTCCAAGTCTTCCGGAATGCCAAACCACGTAACGCGATTCGTTGCAGCGGAATTGGTACGTCCGGAGCAAGGAGGTCCACATGGCAATCAACATGCATCGACTCGGCTTTACCACTCCACGCGATGGCTCGCCCGCGCTCATGAAGTCCTACGGCCCACTGCTGGATGCTCAACTTGACGAGCTTTCAGAACTGGTTGACCGAGCAGAAGGGATGGCTCTCTCAGTTCGCCAAGACAAAGGCCTCAACAAGATCGGCATGTCCGATCGGCTCCGCCAAGCTGCGGCACAGCTTGGTACACAGCTTGCGAAAGTAACGGCAGATCGGAAACGGAAGCTCCAGCAAGACCTAGAGATGGCAAGGCGTGTGTTGCCGGAACAGCTTCCCAAGCCCACTCCAGACAAAGTGCCGACCATGTTGCTGTACTCGATCCACAACGAAATCCGCAACGTGCTTCGCTCCATGGATCCCATCACCCGCGGGCTCACGCTCAAACTCGCAGCAGATGCAGGTGACGTGGACACACTGCTTGCTGTTCAAGAGGCGCCACGCATCACACGTGGGTCGCTTGTGGACGATGCCACACTCAAGGATTCGGTAAATCGCTATTACAAAAAGCACAAGCCCGATGAATGGGGTGCATTTGAAGCCGTAGAGCAAGCCCTCAGTTACTACGACGCCAATGCGGCACACGCTGCCACGATGATCTCGGAAGCTTGTCAGGGCGCGCTTGTGCACACCGGCTTCGACGTGATCGAAGCGAAAGCGGCTGTATCCGAATCCATTCCGGTTTGAATCTACTGGGCACGCGGCGGATGCACTCCCCGCTGCGACCTCCGCCCGTGCGATCTGGCTGCCTGCCGTCGCGCGGGTTTTTCATTCACAGCTCAACGTTGGGTGGCAGCCATCGCGATCTCTAGGCTTTGAACTAGAAGATCACGAACGGACCAGCCTTGGGCACACGCCGAGAACGAGTGCCCTTGGACCAATCACCGTGAGATTCGCTAAGCCCAAAAACATAGAAGCCCGATTCGCCCTACACACCGTCCTTCGCAGTCAATGGGGACGCGGACCGTGGATGGCGACAGTCCACAAGATTGACGAACACGGAATCCACTTCCGTCTGCTGGCTTGGCCCAAAGACGCTATCGATCCACTCTTCTACTGGTCACTGACTGAAGGACAAGCTGAAGGGTCGAACTGGTACCCAGCGAAGCGATAGAAAGGCGATGTGTAGGTTGCAGTCGTAAGGCGAGCGTGCGAGCGGTACACGCGCCCGACCCGGCCCCTCGCACCCTCGCGCCTGTCGCGTTCTCCATTTCGCGAGTAGGCGGCTACACGAAGCGCATCGACTGGCGTCTCACTCGATCAGGAGAACCCTGTATAAGTCTGTTCCTGGCTGTGTAGGTTGCGGAGTCTTCCCAGAATCTTCTATCCATTTACTACACCAACTACTCGCATGTGTGGGTGAAAACAGAATGGGAATAGAACGGTCAGGCTGAAAGCATCGGTACGCCGTCACCCACACGAACAACAGCGTGTGCGAGAAGCGCAGAGGAAAGGATGCGATCGCCTTAGACCCATCCATCCAGCCACGCTCATTCAACGCAGCCCACGCGATTGACACGCGCATAGAAATCACGTGGGGGTGGTCCCTAACAAGGATTCTGCGAGGTCACCACCTATTGCTCTCGTGTCGCGGGGTAAGCCCTTTGTTTTACGGCTTGGAATAGCCGCTCTTGTACAACTCCTCAAGAAACTTCACCGCCTGTTCGTTGAAGTTTGCGTGACCGAAGATTTCTTCCAGCTGCGACACTTTCTCAACACCGGATGTCTTGACTAGCAGCCAAAGGAATGCGTGGTCACACACCCATTTCAATTCGTTGGTCTTGAATTGGGAAGCCTCATTCGAGTTGTTGTTGTGGACGAAATCGTTTCGAATCTTGGATAACCCGTCGATCGCAATACTGAGGATGGGTGTAGGAATTCCAGATCGCTGACCCATCCAAGCAAGCCGGTCACGTACAACACGTGTGCTGCCCTGATAATTGACTGCGAGCGTAATGCACTCTGCAAGTTGCCACCAAGACAAGAAGCGTGAGTGACTTGGCGACTCTTGCATCGCACTCGAATACAGCTGCAACGACTTTATTACCAAGGAAGTTCGCGAGTTGTCGGAGATTTTTCCTGACCACGAGATCAACTGGCGTTGAATGTCTTTCAGCGTGCTGAAATGTAGAGGTGAAAAGGGTGATGCAACGGGCTTTTCAGTCGGGTCCGTCACATTGAAAATGTACGGGCGCAGTTCCCGCTGCTTGTCTCTTGAGAACGCCCACGTGCCGACAGGAAATCTTCGTTGGGGAAGCGGCTTTGAAGACCATTGCCAGTCAAAACAGCTCGCCGAAAATTCAATTGCGCCCCGAAAGCATTCGATGGCGGGCGAAGCTATCTCCAATGCATCTCTGTGGGTTGGAGCGTGAACACGAACTCCGAGAATTGCGGTGGGCTTAGCCCATTCTCCAAGACCCCCCACATGGTAGTAAAACAAGGGATCTAAGTCCTTGAAAGCCACTCTCGCGTGATCGAGCGAGTTTTTCCACCATCTGCCGGTAGAGGGAGCGCAGCGAAGGAATACGCGGTGTTTTCCAAATTTGAAGAAAACCGTGTGTGTCCCTGCCGGCGGGGAAATCCAAATGGGAAACAACACCAGCCATCTCTGCCACGGCGTGCGCGTTGAACCCGCTTCTGATCTGACCGCGAAGATCGCCTCCGCCAAACTCTCGATGCTTAATGGAACCTTCTTGTCATGTTTGTTAATCGCCTTCCGAAGTTCCGACTCGTTCAGTTTGCCTTCACTAGAAAGAACCAACACCGATTGAAGGACTTGAACCGCCACGAGATGGCTGCTGCCGTTTCCGATCCGATCATTGTCGAGGAGTTGGAGCGTCTGAGTGACGACCGCCTGTTTGCCTGGTGACCAAATATTCGTGGGATCGGTCTTCGTCATTGTGCCCATACACATATCAGAAAACAGTGATCCAATTGGACTCAGTCCAACAGCGCCGGGGTCAGCGTTTGGACACCAACTTTAGCCCTTGGGCATAAGTGATCTCGCAGGCATCGCACCAGTTGAGGTATTCGAGAACGTCCACTCGTCGCTGCCCTATCTCGCTCTTGTGCGTCCAAGCGAGGGAACGTCCGATCTTCGCGGATAGATCCCGAAGATTGAGGCCTGCATTGGCACGCATCTGACGCAGTGCAGCGGCTACAACGGCATACTCCGCCCGGTGAATCGGGTGGTTTTTCTTTGGCGGCTTCCTTTTTGGTCTTGTTCCTGCCACGGAGACAAGCTAAATTGGTCTCTGCGTGTATCCATCCTCCATACATGGATGCACATAAGGGGCGCAAGGGATGAACGCAGTTTCGATTACGTCGGCATTGGCACTTGTCGCAGCGGTCGGTTGCATGGCGTCGGTCGCTCAGTGTGTAGAGCCCGTGTTTCGAAAGATCGCCAACAACCAGATTGTGTATCCCACAATTTCGCGAGACGGACACGTCATCGTGAGTCCGACGATCCCGTGGGGTATGGGTGTGAAAATGACGGACTTGAGTGCGACGGTGGTCCTGAGCCCGCCAGCAAATGCCACAACGTTCATCCCAACGGGAATCTCCGATGACGGAAGCACGATTGTGGGTTACGGGGAGTATCTGGGCAGTACACGTCCAATGCGTTGGAGAGCGTCTAGCGGTACGCGATTGATCATTCCCGTGACGTTTCCACCTGCTGACTTCTCAGTTGGGTACGCGAACGCGGTTTCGGGTGACGGAGCTGTCGTCTTCGGTTACGAGCCGGGCGGAAAAGGATTTCGGTGGACACAAGGGGCAGGAGCTACACAGATACCGGTGCCACCGGAACTGCCCGGTGCTGCCCTTACGCCAATCGCTGCTTCAACGTCTGGAGATAAGGCAATCGGATATGTGAGTTCGGAATCGTTTCTCTGGCAGAGTGGTTCGAGTGCCATCCTCCCCTCTCCTGCGGGAACACACTCGCAAGTCGTCGCAATGAACGAGGACGGCTCGGTTCTGGTGGGCTACACCTCGGATGAAGTTAATCGATTTGCTGGCCGCTGGACTGCATCTGGACACCACAGCTTGGGAACACTTCCCAACGGCTTGGACCCGGGTACGGCTAATGCCGTATCTCGCGACGGAAAGGTCATCGCCGGACAGGGAGGTCCGTACGGACACTTGTTTGTTTGGACTCCCCAACTAGGCGCGATTGATCTCGTACAGGCATTGATCTGCCACGGAAACGTGTCGATCGTGGGCTATCAGAATTGGTGGGTCACGAGCATGACGAGTGACGGGAAGCACATCGTCGGTTATGCGAGTGAAACAGGGACGAACAAAAACGTGCCTTGGATCATCGACTGGCCAAGTTGTCCGGCAGACTTGAATGGCGACGGAGTGGTGGATGATGCGGACTTTTCGATCTTCGTGATGTCTTACAACATCTATCTGGACACCATCGGCGACCTGAATTACGACTGCGTCACTGATGATGCTGACTTCAGCCACTTCGTCGTCGCGTACAACGAATTGCTTTGCCCGTAAGCGTGATCGCTCGCATGATTAAGGTTAACCAATACCAAAGCATGCCACAGCAAAACCAGTTCCGAGAAAATCAGCCGACAAAATCAGAGAAAATCAGCCCGAATGGCGTGTAGCACGTTGAAGTGCTGATGTACTCTGAGTAATCTGCCTGTCGGTCTGTCTGCATGAATTCCCTCTGGGAGTTCCCAGCGCTTAAAGCGCAGAAAGCAAAATCAAAGACTTCGATCGCCCGCTCTTGCGGGGATTTTCTGTCTTCGTGGCCGCGTGGCCACGGGTTTTTTTCTCGCGTGCTGAAGGAGCCCCTGTGAGTACCTCTCCCGTTAATCCCCACGTCGCTGTCCAATCTGAATCTGGTGCAAGGGTGGAACATTTCGACCCGCTGAGAGCTCGCCCGAGGCTGAATCTCTCTGCGCTTTGTTCCATGGCCGACAGAGTGGACAAATGTTCAGAGGAAGTGAAGCGGATGGCCAGACTTCGGCAAGCCGACAAATTCCTCGAATTAACTTGCACTGGGCCAGGTGGTCAATCTGGACGAAAACAGCGAAAAGGGATCAAAGCGGTGATCGGAATCTGTGAAGTTGCCCCGGGCAAGTTTGTCGGGCGAGTGTTTGATGGGCTTTACAGGCGCGGAGCCAATCTTCCTGGTGTTTACGGGCACCGAGCTTTCCATCTAGAAGGAAGTCAGTTTGTAATGGACGGACTTGTCGAATTGACCGACGCGGCTTGGATGGAGATAGCTGCGTCAGCGATTTCACGAACGCAAGTCAGGACAACCAAATTCGTGCCATTGCCTCCGTCAAATCCAGTGAAAGTCGCATTGGAAGATGCAAGCGAAGAAGCCGAGGAGCAAGATGACATCTCTCCCGAATCCCTGTCGGCAGAACGGCAAGAAGCACTGCTCTCACCCGAAGAGGCTTATCAAAAGATGCTCAAGGAAGCAGATGAGCGATGGGCGCGAGAGTAGCGGTTCCATCCCTTTTTCTTGAAAGCAAACCGTTTCTGAAGCCCGTCCGCAGTACTGAGAGGGGCGGTCACGACATTTTTTTAAGGTTAATCCTTGCCCGTTGGCATGGGTGTCGTGGTCTACTTGAAGGAGTCGAAATCATGAATCAGCACAAGCAGCAATGGAAAAATGATCGGTCCGATTTGCATTCGGAGAGTTTTCGTGAAACCCAGAGAGCTTTTCTCGAGGCGCAGCAGAAGATGAAGCATCAGTTTCGGCAAGACATGAATGCCTTGCACGACCGGGTTTGGGACGCGTGTACCAATTTTGTGAAGGATCGGTACCCGCACTTACTTGAGAAACTTGTCGTTCTCGACATTCTTCGAATTGACGAGACGACCCGAATCGCTTCGATTCTGCGCGAACCTGACGAGCACATGTTGTATTTAGAACTTGAGGAAGAAGACGGGAAGTGTCGCGTCGCAAAGGAACTGGAGCCATCCGAATGGTTTTGCTTTGCGGCGATGGCGTCACCCAGAGGTGACGCCTTGTACCTCGCTGACTTGGAGAAGGAGGTAGAGATGCTCGAGAAAGAACTTGCCAAAAAAAGGAGACGAAACAAAGCCAGCTGAAGACGTTCTGTTGGACATCTATTTGATGGATTTGGACGGGCGTATCTTGAGGGGCTCACCTCGGAGGGAACGCCCTTTTTAGTGGGAAAACGCCAAAATGCCCCCCGAAGGACTCGAACCTTCGACCCGCTGATTAAGAGTCAGCTGCTCTACCAACTGAGCTAGGAGGGCGGCAGCGGGCTAGGCCCGCATCAGGTTGGGATGGTACGCCTCAAAACGCCCCGGGCAAAGCGACGGCGGCAGAACTCGGGCCGGTTTGGGCGTCATTCCGTGCGAAGCGATGAAGTCCGAGGGGTTCGCGGCCCGAATTGGGGCGCAATCCCGATGCGTTGACCCTTGAGGGGATGAAACCTAAACTCCCCACCTGCAACAGCCTGCCGCGGTGCGATGGGCGAATTTTGGATAGAAACCGACGGGGCCCTTGGCCCGTTGAGTGATTGGGAGAACGGAACAATGCTACCTCCACAAAGAGTCAGCTACGGACGCAGCCGCCGCCGGCGCACGCACCACGCGATGACGGGCACGATCCCGACTGTCTGCCCGCTCTCGGGCATGCCGAAACTGCACCACCGGGCGTGTGCTGAATCGGGATACGTGCGCGCTGGACTTCGGATCAAGGTTCCCAAGCTGGGGATCGGCGTTCCGAAGAACTGATGCGGAAGGACCGGGCAAGAGGCCATCGGTCACGTATTTCAATTCAACCAGCCCGATGCGATGGTCCCTGAGTGGACCGTTGGCGGAGCAGGAACCGGTCGATGCGAATCGCCGTTGACGTCATGGGTGGCGATCACGCCCCGGACGCGATCTTAAAGGGATGTGTCGCTGCGCTTGAGGATCTCGGGCGGGAGGATCGGCTCATCCTTGTGGGACCGCGCGATCTCATTCAGGATTACCTGACCGACCGTGCGGTTCGCGACGAGCGGATCGAGATCGAGCACGCTCCCGACGTCATCACGATGGAAGAGAGCCCCGCCAAAGCGGTGCGCTCCAAGAAAGAAAGCTCGATCGTCAAGATGGCCCTTCTCGGAAGCGAGAAGGCCCCGGAGTCGGGCCCCGGCGCTCGCGCGGACGTCGTTCTCAGCGCGGGCAACACCGGCGCTTGCGTGTCAGCCGGCATCATGCACATGAAGCGCCTGCCCAAGGTGCATCGCCCGGGTATCGCCGTGACGGTGCCGGCCTTCAAGGGCCCGGTTGTCATGATCGACTGCGGCGCGAACCCTGAACCCAAGCCGACGCACCTCTGGCAGTACGGCGTGATGGCCGCGGAACTCGCGCGGATCGTGCACGGCATTGAAAATCCGCGCGTGGCGCAGATGAACATCGGCAGCGAAGAAGCCAAGGGCACCGACACCGTCAAGCAGACGCGTGATCTTCTCCGCGCCACTCCCGGCCTCAACTATGTCGGTTACGTGGAAGGCCGCGATCTCTTTGACGGCAATGCCGATGTGATCGTGACCGATGGCTTCGTCGGCAACACACTGCTGAAAATGGCCGAAGGACTTGCGAAGTCGATCTTCTCGGCGCTCGCGACCGAGATCATGACGCAGGATCCGGGACTGATGCTGCAGATCGAGCCAGTTTTCAAGCAGATCTGGAAGAAGAACGACTACCACGAGCACGGCGGCGCGCCGCTCCTCGGTGTCAACGGCGCGATGTTTATCGCCCACGGCAGCAGCGAAGCCAAGACGATCAAGAACGCGATCCGCAATTGTCGCCGGTTTGTCAGCAGCGGCGTCAATCAGGTGATCGCTCGACGCCTCGAAGAAGTGAGCTTTGTCGCCGCGAATCTGACCGAAGCCGGCGCAGAGTCCGGCTCCGCGGCCTGAACCAACGGCCTCGACGGCGCGTAGACTTTCACACTCATGTCCAGTGGCACAACATCCGGCCGGCGTCCCGTCGGCGTTCGAATTGCGGGGACCGGCTCGGCGCTGCCGAAGCGACTTCTCACCAACGCAGACCTCGAAAAGATGATGGAAACGTCGGACGAGTGGATCGTCCAGCGCACCGGCATCCGCGAGCGCCGAATCCTCAATCGCGAGGAAGGCGAATCGACCAGCCAGCTCGCGGCCGACGCGCTCAAGGGCGCGCTCGCCGACGCCAAACTCGCCCCGGCTGATCTTGACCTCATCATCGTCGCGACGATGACCGCCGAGATGTCGTGCCCGGCTTCCGCGTCTCTTGTCTCGAACCTGATCGGTGCGGGCGATTGCGGCGCGTTTGATCTGACGGCCGCGTGCTCCGGCTTTGTCTACGGCCTCAACGTCGCGCACGACCTGATCAAAGGTGGCGCACATCGCACGATCGGTCTGATCGGCGCCGACGCGCTCTCGACCTTGATGCAATACAACAACTACGGCCGATCCACTTCGATCATCTTCGGCGACGCCGCGGCAGCCGCGATCATCAAGGCGACCGACGATACGAGCAAGGGCATTCTGGCGCAGTCGATGCACTCCGATGGACGGGGCTGGAAAGAGATTTATGTCCCGCGCTGCGCTCAGGATTTCCCTCCCGGCGTCGAAGTTGATCCCGCCAAGCTCGATCACGTCCAGATGAACGGCGCTTCGGTCTTTAAGTTCGCCGTGGGCACGTTCCCGGAGCTGATCCAGCAGACGCTGGACCAGGCGAATGTTGCCGCTACCGACGTCGACATGTACGTCTGTCACCAAAGCAATCAGCGCATCCTGCACGCGGCACGCGACCGCTTCGGACTCCCCGAAGACAAGCTGTACGTCAATATCGATCGCTTCGGGAATACCGTGGCCGCCTCGGTACCGCTCTGCCTCGATGAGCTGCGAAAATCCGGCCGTGTTCGCGATGGCCACAAAGTGATGTTCGTCGCGTTTGGTGGCGGATTGACCTGGAGCAGCAGCCTCTGGCAGCTCTAGTCGAAGATCCCGACCGCCACCTTCGGTCGCCGTTCGTCGGCTCGCCCTCCCGGCTCAACCCGTGTTTCCTACAATGGAAACATGAGCACTCCGCTCGTCATCCTTTGCCCCGGACAGGGCGCGCAGACCGTCGGCATGGGCAAAGCATTTGCTGAAAAGTCACCCGACGCGAAGGCGATTTTCGACCGGGCCGATCAGATTCTCGGCGATTCGCTCGGAACGACATTGAGCCGCCTTTGTTTCGAAGGCCCGGCCGATCGCCTGAATAAGACCGACGCGAGCCAACCGGCAATCTTCACGACTTCAATGGCGTGCTGCGCCGCGCTGAAGGCGCAGTGGAGTTACGGCAATGGCGAGGCCCCAATCTCCGCCGCGGCAGGTCTCTCACTGGGCGAATACACCGCCTTGACGATCGCCGGCGCCATGTCGTTTGAAGATGGGCTCAAGCTCGTGACTTTGCGTGGCCGCGCCATGCAGGATGCTGCCGAAGCGAGCGAAGGTGGAATGGTTGCATTGATCGGCGCGGACGAGGCTCAGGCGCAGGTGGTCTGCGACAAGGCTCGTGGCTCGGATGTTTTGGTGTGTGCCAACTTCAACGCTCCGGGCCAGATCGTGCTCTCCGGTTCCAAGTCCGCGTGCGATCGCGCGGGCCCAATTGCTTCCGAGCTCGGCTTGCGTGCCACAGCTCTGGTTGTCGCGGGAGCGTTCCACTCGCCCCTGATGAAGCCTGCAGCCGAACGGCTCGCAAAGGCCTTGTCTGAAGTCGAAATCCGTGCGCCGCGTTGCCCTGTGTACGCAAACGTAACAGCCTTGCCTCACGACCCCACACCTCAAAGCATCCGCGAGCGCCTGGTTGAGCAGCTCACCAGCCCCGTCCGCTGGGCGCAGTCGTGTGCCGCGATCGCATCGTCGCAGGCAGGAAAGGCCGAATTCCACGAGCTTGCCCCCGGCCGCACGCTGGCAGGTCTCTACCGTCGAATCGATAAGAACGTCAAAGTCGCGGCTCACGATGAGCCCTGAATTCCTTCCAGCAGGATCCCGCATGCGATTGCACTCTCTCTGGACCATCATTCCCCTGGCTCTCACGCTGGTTGCCGGCACAGCGATTCTGCCCGGCTGCGGCGAAAAAAAGCCGCCACCCAAACCGGTCGCTCCGCCTCCCCCACCTCCGCCTCCTGCACCGAAGGCAATTGATGTCGGCACGCTTTTGCAGACGAGCAAGGCCGACAAGCGGGTGCAGTTCCCGCAGGAAAAGGCGCCGGCTGATGATGCTGTGGCAATCAGCGTAATCAACCTCGCCAGCGCGATCGCTAAGGGCGATTCGAAGGCGATGAGCGGGATGCTGGTCAACGTCGGGAAGGACGTGCTCGATCAGTTGCTCGCCAGTGGCCAATGGGAAGATGCGACGGCCAAGATTGAGGCGGTTCGCGTTGTCGAGCTTTCGGCCCCCGGTGCAAAGCCCCAGAGTTTCACAGTGACACTCGCCGTTCAAGAGCCGGGCGTCGCCTACCTCGTGCGCTTCGCCGCCACGCTCGACAACGGCAAGTACGTTTTCACCGGTATGCCGGGCGGGCGCAAGACCCACGCTCGGGCGAATCAGTTTGACGATGGCGTCTTTGACTGAGTTTGTTCTGTTTATCAGCTTTCTCGAACATTGAATTCACTATGACTGATACCGTAAAGAGAGTCGCCGTCGTCACCGGAGCTTCCCGAGGAATCGGCCGCGCAATTGCGCAGCGACTGGCCAAGGACGGTCGCCACGTCGTGCTGATCGCACGCACCGAGAGCGCGCTGAACGACGTCAAGCACGGCATCGAAGCCAACGGAGGCAGCGCCTCGGTCATGGCCGCCGACATCGCCGACGCAAAGGCATTCGCGGAAACGATCGAGAAAGTTGCCGAAACGCAAGGGCGGCTCGACATCCTGGTCAACAACGCTGGCATCACCAAGGACGGTCTTGCGCTCCGCATGAGCGATGAGGACTGGGATGCAGTGATCGGGACCAACCTGACCAGCGCCTTCGTCGCAATCCGTGCCGCGGCACGGGCGATGATGAAGGGCAAGTTCGGCAGAATCGTGAACATCTCGTCCACTAGCGGCGTGGTGGGCAACGCGGGTCAGGCGAACTACGCCGCGGCAAAGAGCGGGCTGATGGGCCTGAGCAAGTCGATCGCGCGCGAACTCGGTGGCAAGAACATCACCTGCAACGTGGTCGCCCCCGGCTACATCGAAACGGATATGACCCAGAATCTGCCTCAGCAGGTGAAGGACCATGTCATGGGGATGATCGCCGTGAAGCGTTTCGGAACTGCCGACGATATTGCCGCGGCTGTTTCGTACGCAACAAGCGACGAGGCGGGCTTCTTCACCGGCCAGACGATCGTTGTTGACGGTGGCATGACGATGGCCTGAGGTTTACCGCCCTGCGGTCGCTCGAGTGAGGAACTCGTCGTATTTCACTTGCGACGGCAGTCCGAACAGAATCGCCCCGATCGCAATGAACGGCGCACCAAGCCCCCACCAGCCCAGTGGCGGACCGCCCAGAAAAAGCGCGGCGATTCCGAGAAGCCCGAAGGATTCGGCAAGCGCCGTGCGTGTAATCACAAGCGTGCTGTAACGCGCCCAGATAGCTCGCTCCTTTGAGTCAACATCGCCCGAGGATTGCCAGGTTGCTCGAGCGGCGGAAAGCAGCGCTCGCTGCATGACAACCGATGCGAAAAGGCCGCCGATTCCGACGGCTCCTGCGAGCATCAGCAGCATCTGTGCCAGTGCAATCTGCGGGTTCCCTTGCGGCGATGTCGCCGGTGATTTTCCTTCGATCGTCAGAAAGATTGTGGCGACAGCGAAGATCAGCATGCCGGCGGACATGGCGAAGCAGATCAACCGCAATGTGTTCACGTTCGATGCCGCGGGATCCGCCAAGAATCGCCTCCTAGTTCACTTTCGCACACGCGTGAGATCGAAGCCGAAGGACTTGCGGAGCGGCTTCCCAGATTCATCGAGCGGGTGATCCTCCACGGTGACATGATTGTCATCCACACGCGTGAAGACCGACCGGACTTTGACCTTCTTTCCGTCCTTACCGGTCTGTTCGGAAATCAGGGTGAGGGTGCGCCCGTCCGCGTCGAGATCGCCCGTCTCTTGAAACTGCATGAGGCTGTTGTCGACATTCAGCCAGAGCGTGCGGTACTTGCCGGCTTCGGGGTCGAACGTGAAATAGCCGACGAACCGATTGTTGCCGGCGCCGCTGTTCACCACAGCATCAAACTCCAGCCGGATGAACCGGTCGCCGAATGCCTTCTCGACCTTCCAAGGTCCGTTCTGCGTTGCCTTGTTTTCCGGCCCGGCAAGCATGCCCTCGCCGTTCCATGATCCCACCAGAAAGGACAGGCGATCGACGGCGGCGACGACCGGATCGGCCGCGGGCGTCGCCGCCCTTTGCTGAACGGGCTCCGCGGAAAGTCCGATCAACGTCGCAGCCATCACAGCAAGAATCTGCATGTTCACTCCTCCAACCCACGAGCTCCGTCCTCAGGCTCAATACGTGAGGTAACTCATATGAAGCTCAGCGTGGCGAAGAGTTCCCGAGATCCATTCCTGGTGTGTCATCTCGCCGAACAGCACGCTCTTTTGCGTGGGCCTTTCACGCTTGAGTCGCTCGATGGAACTGCGGAGATGAACGACGCCCTCTTCCAACGGCACCACTTCGGTCGCGAATGTGCCGTTCTCAATCCCCGGAATCTTCACGCCCCGCGGCATCGGGCCCTTGATGAATTTGCTCTTTTGAAATTTTAGAATGAACTTGATGATCCATGGCGGATTGAGCTTCGGCGGGAAGCCCTCGAACGAATAGTCGATCCACGTTGCCAGATGCCCAAAGTTCGTCCCGGCGTCCCAGTTGCCGAGGCGAGTCACGCGACCTTCCCGATCCGCGGCGGCGATTCGCTCCATCTCCGCGAGCATTTCGTCGAGGTTTGCAAACCGCAGTTCGCGGGCGCTTCCGGGCGAGACGCGGACTTTGGCCGTGTTGACCGTTCCCATGTCGGAATCCTAACAGACTCCACTTCAGCCTGATTTCCTGGGGCGCAGCGGTCGTGCGGGCTGCCCGCGTTTCTGTTTTTCGGACGCCGAAGCACACGCCACTTGCAGGAACGCGATTTCCGCTTGCACGTCGGGAGCATTCTGTGCGACAATGAAGGCAATGGCCGGATTCCGCCCCGGCCTATCACCGCTCGTGAGGAGAGATACATGAAGACGTTTTGCTTTGGTGCTGCGGCATGCGCCGCGCTCGTTGGTTCAGGTGCGAATGCCGCGATCCTGGGAACGTTCGCACAGGTGACGCAGATCGCGCAGCCTGCCGACGCTCAGCTCGATGTGCTGACCACGACGACGTTCGCATACTGCTGGAACGAAGTGCAGGACTTCGCTCTCGATCGCGATGTGTGGGTCAACGCGCACACGCCGGGCACATACGCGAGCCCAGGCAGCCTGGTCAACACCCAGGTCTTGCAGGGAACGATTGTCCGAAGCCATTACATCCACTTCGATGCGCCGCCCGGTGGCAGCGGCGCGATCCAGGGTTTCGTTAAGTTTGATCGCCCGATCATCGGTGTGATCGTGCTCAATACGCCCGGCTTTCGATTCCTCGACGATTCCGATTTCCTCGGCGCGCCGACCCTCTTCACCAGCGGATCCGATTTCAGAGGTATGGAGATGGTGAACGACTCCTTCACCATCACCGTTTCCGGCGACACGATTCAGTTTTCGATGGGCATTTCACAGCCTGGCGATTTCATCCGCGTGCTGACCGAGGGCGATGTCCCCGCTCCGGGCGTGCTTTCGCTCGGGGGACTCTCGTTGCTTGGCTTCAGCCGTCGCCGCCGCTAGACCCTACTTCGGCTTCCCGAGCGTGCGCTCAAAGAAGTTGGCAATCCGCTCGTTCAACCTAAGCACCATCTCGGGTTTTGTGACCATGTGCGTCTGGCTCGCCAGCGGAACGAACTCGAACTGCTTTCCTTCCCGGAAGAGCCGATCGGTCAGCTTGAGCGAGTGGACGAAGTACACATTGTCGTCCGCCGTTCCCTGAATGACAAGCAGCGGGACCTTCAGGTCTTTGCAGTATGTGAGAACGTCCGAGGCGTCATACCCGGCCTTGTTTTTGTCGGGCAGGCCCATGTAGCGTTCGGTGTAGTGCGTGTCGTAATCGCGCCAATCGGTGACAGGAGCGCCCGAGACTCCCGCTTTGAACACATCTGGCCGGCGCATCGCTGCCATCGACGAGAAGTAGCCACCGAACGACCAGCCAAAGACACCGATTCGCTCCCGGTCCATTTCCGGAAACTTCTTGCACAGTGCCTCAATCGCGTCGCACTGATCGGCCAGCGGCACATCGATGAAGTTGCCGACGCCATCCTTCTTCAGCACCCGGGACCATTCACGGCCCCGCCGTGGAGTGCCCCGCCCGTCGATGCTGACGACGATGAAGCCCTGATCCGCGAACCACTGATTCTGCAGATAGGCCCGCGCGTTTGCGTTCACTTGGTTCGACCCGGGGCCGCCGTAGACAAAGTCGAGCACCGGATACTTCTTCTTCGGATCGAAGTCTCGAGGGCGCACGATCACTGCGGCATATTCGCGTCCGTCGGCCTTGACCCGCACCCACTCAGGCTTTGGTACAAACGGCGGAACCGCGGCAACCGAGCGGATCTGCCCGACCCGTGTTCCATCCTCAAGCCCCGCCTTTCCCTTGTAGACATCGAGCACTTGCGTTCCATCGCGATTGCGGCCGGCGATCACCCACAGCGTCATCGCGTCGTTCGTCGTGACCCCGAACTGTCCGCCCTCGTCCGACTGACTTCGCGAGACGGGTGCGGTCACGGGACGCACATCGCCGGTCTTGAGATCGAGCCGAAGAACCTGCATCTGCGCGCTGTCATCCGCGGGCACGACAGTAAGAAGCGCGACGTCGGCCTTATCGCACACATCGTTCAAGCCTTCGATCTGCCAGCCGGGAACCGGGAACTTCTTCTGGATCGTGCCGTCGCTCGCCCGGGTCTGCAATTCCCATCCGTCGGTTTCGCCCTGCTCCGTCAGCCAGAGGAAACGCTTGCCTTCAGGCAACCATGCGGGGATGTCGTGTTCAAGGCCGATCCATGCGGCATCCTTTTCGGTGATCAGCGGACGTGTCTCGCCCGAATCGGTATCCACGCGCAAGAGCACCTGCTCGGTCTGCTCCCGATTCTGCACGAGGATGGTCGGAACGCCGTGCTTGGGCCAATCGACGCGGGCCAGATACGGAAACTTCGCGCGATCCCATCGCACCGCCGTCGCGGGCTTTGCTTCGCTGCCGATCACGGGCGAGATCCAGAGCGCAACTTCCGAATTGGCTTTGCCGGCGCGCGGGTATTTCCACGGCTGGGGGGCCTTCGCCGGATCAGCCGGGTCGGGGATGTAGAACGTTTCGAGTGCCGCGTTGTCGGTCTGCTGATACATCAGCCGCCGTGAATCGGGCGACCACCAGAAGCCGTGCATGCGCTTCATTTCTTCCTGTGCCGCGAATTCGGCTTCGCCGTAGCTGACGCCGTCCTTCGCCTGCGGGCTGATGCGCCGGGGTTCGCCCACTGTGGCCGGGCTGACCCAGAGTTCGCCGTCGCGCGCAAAGCCGACATGATTGCCATCAGGCGAAAGCACCGGATCGATCGCAGAGCCCCCGGTGCTCACTTCGGCGGCGCGGATGGGTGCTCCAGATTCGACGTTCGCCATCAGAACGCGAAAGAGTCGTCCGCCGAGCGGCACCAGCAGCGACTTGCCATCTTTCGACAATTGAAACGATGCAATGCCGCGGCTGCTCATCCGCATGCGCTCGCGCCTCGCCAGCTCTTCCGCGGTCAGTTTTTCGTCACCCTTGCCAAGAAGGTCCGACGCACTCAGTACCTTCCGCTCTTTTCCTGTCGACGCGTCGAACATCCACAGTTCCTGCGAGAAACTCTCAGGACCTTCGCTCCGCAGGAAGAGCACGGAGCTGCCATCGGGCGTTACCTTGAATGCACCCGGCTCACCCAAGCGGAAGCGGTTGGTCTTTGCGAACTGCTCCAAAAACGCGTCGGGATGCCCCGTACCGGGCATGGTGTTTCCGCCCGCACTAGATGGAGTCATGTTCTGTCTCGCGAATGTTGCGGACGCGATCGTGAATGCACTGAACAGGACGATCGCCCGGCGGAAGGGATTGCGCATGAGCAAAGCGTACCGACCAGGTGGGCATCGGTTCCACCCTTGCCCTTCCACCCAGAATGGCGCTTGCACCGCGATCAGTAATGATCCGTCATCCACGGCGTTCCGCCCGCCAATGCGCCGCCGAGGATGTCGAGCGATTTGTCGTCGCCCGCGCACAGCCCGATCGACGCCGCCTGACGGGGCGAATACAAGCCGCTGTATATCGCGGCAAGGCCGCGGATGCCGCAGGAAACACCGGTGCGGCCGCCGCCATTGAGCTTCTTGAGCCTTGCCTTGCCGTCGCCAAACTCGGCGCGCCAGCGACCGGAATTTGCCTCGACGACATCATCGATGACATCGATGTCCACGCCAGCTCGAACCGCACTCGAGTAGCCTCGGGCCTCGAACGCCCGCTTCACATCGACGACACGCAGCATCCAATAGTCCTTGAGCTTCACTTCGTATCGCTGCTGCGGCAGAAGTGTCAGCAATGGATGCAGCGGACCACCGCCGAAATGCACGGAATCCGCCATCGGTTCATAGTCCGCGAGGAACGCGATCAGTTGGCGTCCTGCATCCGCAGTCGTGAAGGCGATATCGGACAACTGCAGATCCTGGCGCCCGGTTTTGCTATCGCGGGGCTGTGACATGAAGAGGTAGCCGGTGAGTGATCCGCGCTCGTCGAGTACTCCGTATCCCTGATTCTTCGAATCTGGGGCTTCTTTGATCCGCTTCCAGATGTACTCGCGCCGATCGAGCATGCCGTTGAATGCACTTGCGAATTGGCGGTAGCACGCTTCGACCCGCGGCATATCCGCTTCCTTCAGAACGATGACGTTCCGCCCCTTCTGCCCGCCCAGCATCCTCGCGACCGGAATCTTGATTAGGCACCGGTGGCCGGCCTGCTCGAAGCCCGATTGCCGATAGAGCGCCTGAGTCGAGCAATAGAGTCCCCCGATCGCGTCGCCCCGCTCGTGCATTTCGCGCACGCATGCTTCCATTATGCGCCGCGCGTGGCCCTTGCCGCGGCATTCCGGCGCAGTCGCGACCCCGGCGATCCCGCAAAGAGGCACGCGCTTGCCGCCGAAGAACTGTCCCATCTCGATCCGTCGGAGGCACGCGGGAATCGCCTTGCCTTCGCGCAGAACGCGGATGTTCTCAAGGCCATTTTCCTTGACCCACTTAGTGCTCCGCTCGAGCGTTCCGGCAAAGGCGAGCGTGATGAGCCGCGCGACCTCGGGCAGATCGCGATTGGCCATCGGTTCAAACTTCGTGTTCGCGGATGCGATCGCTCGCGACTTCGCCGGCTTCTTCCTCGACTTTGGCAACTCTGAATCTCCCCGTGCTATTCCCGCTTGTACGACTCGCGGTCGAGCACTTCCATATATCGCCCAGGTTCAGGCATGGCTGCGAATCCGAACTGAGCGTACAGACCGTGGGCGTCGCGTGTCATGAGGCAGAGCCGTCGCATCCCTTGCAGCTCCGGATGCTCGACGATTGCCTTCATGAGCCGCTTGGAAAGCCCCCGGCCACGGTAATCCTCGAGCACGAACACATCGGCGATGTAGCCGTAAGTGGCCTTGTCGGTAATGACTCGAGCGAAGCCGACTTGGCGTGGTCCGGCATCCTGTTGCGTGCCCGTGTCATAGATCGCAAAGCACATCGAGTTCTTGATGGCCCTCTCCACTCGTGATCGAACGATTCCTGGCGACCAATAGCACGTGCTCAGGAACGCGTGGATCGTGTCTACGTCGAGCAGAGACTTGTCCGTCGAGATCAGGATCGTGCTTTCCAACATATCTCGGCCTCCTTCACGCGGATAAGCGAGAACCCGCGAAAGAAACGCCGCACTCTGGGCATGTGCCCGTGGTATTGCCCGTCATGTCGTAGCCGCACGTGCGGCAGAGGTTCTTTGCAAAGAAGCGGGATTTCAAAGATGGACGGCGACCGATGACGAACAGTGGCGTGAGGAATACTACAAACGCGAGGAATCCAAGTCCGAGCACTTCGCGCGAGCCCAGTAAACTCAGTCCTCCCAGCGCCCCTGCGACGATCAAGTCACATGCCGCGTCGATGCCGACTCCGGAAATCGTGAAGCCCCAAAGCCGCCTGCTCCGTAGCGAGCACAACAACCCAGCACCGAACCAGAGCACCGCTCGTTCCGCCAGCAAGATCGCCCACGCGACACGCCCGTCTCCTAATGCCGATCCCCCGGTCATGAAGAAGGCGATCGTTCCAAGCACCAGCAGCCCCGCGACGGCACGCAGTATCGCCACCTCGAAGACCTTGCTGGTCGACAGCGGCGCGGGTGTGCTGACCCGATACCGAAAGCTGAGTATAAACAAGACATAAAGCGGCAGCTTCACGAGCGAAAGCACAAGGATCGATCCGATGATGAACCCCGGACTGAAATATGGACCGCAACCAAGTGTGCTGATCATCGCCCGAGTCTAGTAAGTGCGCCGGCGACCGGTGTGGCCGAATCCGTTACCACAACAGCCCGCGAGAGTTGCACGCCGGACCGAGCGTTTCGGTGCGAACCGCTTCAATCGCACACAAGCGCGTCGTACGCCGCGGCGAAGATCACAAAGTCCGAGTCGTCCACCCAGCCATCCAGATTCAGATCGCCCGGACACCCCTGCGACATCGCAGGATCCGCGCAGTCCAAAATGTTGTACGCTCCGACGAAGCCGACGAAGTCCGCATCGTCGACCTGCTGATCCACGGTCAGGTCCGCCGGGCAACTGGCGCCGCTATCGAGCGCGCCGTCGAGGGTCATGACGGGCGACTGGATGTGCGAGGGACCGATGGGTAAAACGCCGCTCGTCCACACCGATTCGGTTTCGAACCCGTAAAGGCCCGGTGTGGCGATCGAGAACAGAACATCCGCATTCGGGTTCGTCAATTCCTTTGACGCGAGCACGCCGCCTTGCCCGGAGAGGGTCACCTTCAACGCTGTATCGGAAGCAATGGCATGCGGACGAAAGCGAAGGGTCGCGGGTGCGGATGTCAGGACCTGTTCGAAGTACGTGATAATCAGCTCGATTCTCGTTCCGGGCGCAACTACTCCGTTGACGTCGGCGGACGTGGAGCATTCGAACGTGCCGGAGGCGGGCGCGTGCGGGGAGACGGCGAATTGAAGGGCGGCGGTTCCAAAGGTCGGGTCATCAGGCGGCGACGGGTTCCACGCTCCCATTACCAGGTTGTCGGCCCAGGGAGCCATGAATGTGCCGTCAATGCCGCGGGCCTTGGTGTCGTCCTTGATGGTTCGGATGACCTTGATGACCCCTTGCGCCACATTCCGTTGCCGCTCCGTAAGCTCGCGCCCGGCACCAAACGCCGTTGCCGCGGCAACCTGCAGACACACCACTCCCCACATCAATTGCCGCAGCGCTTTCTGGCTCATACTTCACTCCCGAATCGAACGAGCGTAACACAACCTCCCGGCTTTTGAAACGTCCAAGAAAAACCCCCGGCGCTTGCCGGGGGTTGGGTATTCTGAATTTGGTCTGGCTGACCGCTGAAAGCTGCCAGCTGACTTTGACTTAACCCGCCGCCATCTTCGCGGCCTTGGCCTTCGCGTCTTCGAGAGCACCGACATACATGAACGCGCCTTCCGGCAGGCCGTCGCCCTCGCCGTTGCAAAGACGCTCGAACGAGTCGATCGTCTGCTCCAGGTTCGAGTCGACGCCCTTGAAGCCCGTGAACTGCTCGGCGACGTGGAAGGGCTGCGACAGGAAGCGCTCGATCTTGCGGGCGCGGCTCACGGTCTGCTTGTCTTCTTCGCTCAGTTCGTCGACGCCCAGGATCGCGATGATGTCCTGCAGGTCCTTGTACCGCTGCAGAATGCGCTGCACGCGCATCGCGACGCGGTAGTGACGCTCGCCGACGATGCCCGGATCAAGAATTCGGCTGGTGGAAGCCAGCGGATCGACGGCGGGGTAGATGCCCTTTTCGGCGATGCCGCGGGAGAGAACGATGAACGCGTCCAAGTGGCTGAAGGCCGTTGCCGGGGCCGGGTCGGTCAAATCGTCGGCGGGCACGTAAATGGCCTGAACCGACGTGATGGCGCCCTTGTTGGTCGAGGTGATGCGTTCCTGAAGTTCGCCCATTTCCGTGCTCAGCGTGGGCTGGTAACCCACGGCGCTGGGCATACGGCCGAGCAGAGCCGACACTTCCGAGCCAGCCTGCGTGAAGCGGAAGACGTTGTCCACGAACATCAGGGTTTCCTTACCCGACGCATCGCGGAACTCTTCGGCCATCGTCAGCGCCGAGAGCGCGACGCGGAGACGCGAGCCCGGCGGCTCGTTCATCTGACCGAACACCATGGCCACCTTGTCCAGCACGTGAGCGGTCTTGCCGTTCTCGTCGGTGTAGGCGGCTTCTTTCATTTCACGCCAAAGATCGTTACCTTCGCGGGTGCGCTCGCCGACGCCGGCGAACACCGAGTAGCCGCCGAAGTTCTTGGCGACGCGGGCGATCATTTCCTGAATGACGACGGTCTTGCCGACGCCTGCACCACCGAAGAGACCGATCTTGCCGCCTCGGACGAAGGGGCAGAGCAGATCGATGACCTTGATGCCCGTGGGCAGGATTTCGGTCTTGGGGTTCAGGCTGGCGAACTCGGGCGGCTCCTTATGGATCGGCGAGCGCTTCGCACCCTGCGGAGCCGGGAGCTTGTCGATCGGATCACCCAGCAGGTTGAACACGCGGCCGAGCACCTTCTCGCCGACCGGAACGGTCACGGGCGAGCCGACGTCGACGCAGGTCATGCCGCGGCGAAGGCCGTCGGTGGAACCCAGCGCAACCGCACGCACGCGTCCGCCACCGAGGTGCTGCTGCACTTCGCCGGTCAGATTCAGGTCGCCGGCCTTGGTCTGGGCCTTGACCTCAAGAGCGTTGTAAATCTCGGGAAGCTGATCTTCCGGGAACTGGGCGTCGAAGGTCGAACCGATGACCTGGGTGATAGTGCCGTTGCCTGCCATGAGGACTCCTCGCAAGACTTTCCCACGCTATTTCCTGCCCGCCAAAGGCCGGAAAAGGGGGAGGCAAGGATAGCGCACACGACCCCTCCCGGGAAGTCTTTCGGAGTTCCAAAAACGGTCGTTGTCGGACCGGGAAACCGCCCGCCAACCCACCCCATCGCCAGATATTCACCCCCGTGTGAGGGGCAATGAGATTCTGGATTCTGGGGGAGGAGAGAGATAGAGAAAGAGAAGAAGAACAAGACTGCAGGAAGGCCGTGTGCTGCTCGAATTCTGCCAGGCACTCATCACCCTTCACACGGGGGTGAATATCTGGCGACCTCGGCGGCACCCGTGCGAAGGCGGGAGCGGATCAGGTGCCCGTCAGGGCTTCTCCGACTTGGGAGGCGTCCCGGAAACCGTCGCGAAGACTTTCCCGTCGAACATGCAAACGCCCCGGAACGTGCCGAACCAGAGCTTCCCGGCCCGGTCTTCGTAGATGGCGGAAACAGAATCGATGGGGAGGCCGTCCTTCGTCGTGAAGTTGGTCATGGTCTTCCCGTCATATCGCCACACGCCCGAGTCGAACACGCCGATCCAGATGTTGCCCGCCGTGTCCTCGATGATGGCGTGCGGGTCGCCGATCGTGCCCGGCATGCGGATCAGCGAACCCTGCAGCCATGTGCGGTTGCCGATGTTGTTGTCGTCGCCGAAGTTTCGTAGCTCTTTGCCGTCGTAGCGGAAGAGGCCGACGCCGCTGTTGCCGAACCATGCGTTGCCCCGGGAATCCTTGAAGACCGCGCGGACGGCCGCTTTGTCGAGTTCCTTGTCCCTGAACCACGTGAACTTCTTGCCGTCCCATTTGCAGACTCCGCGGCTTTCCGTTCCCATCCAGATGTTCCCCTCGCGATCGCGATGGACGCTGTAGACGGCGTACGGATTGAGGCCGGGCACGTCCGATCGCCAGTTCTTGTCCGCGTCGTCCACGGGGAGCGGCAGAAAGCGAACGGCCGACCCGTCGATGGCGAACGCGCCGCCCTCGGATTCGATCCACAGCATGTCCGGCGTGGGTTGAGGCAACACCGCGGGCCCGTCTTCCGGCACGCGAAACGCCGTGAACACCTTGCCGTCGTACCGGCAGAGGCCGTCGCGGCTGGTGATCCACAGGTGCCCGTCCTTGTCCTCTCGCACTGTCCGAACGTAATTGCTGGGCAGGCCCTGCTTTTCGGTGAAGCACGCGAACGCCTTGCCGTCATATCGCACGAGGCCCTCGCCATCGGTGGCGAACCACATGTTGCCTTTGTTGTCCTGCGCGATGCCGCGGACGTGGGCTGTCAGCGAGTTCTTCACCTCGGCTGTGGCCACCGCTTCAGCGTGGCGGGCCGGCAACTGCGCACTGGGCTGTGCGGCCCGGGAAGCTTGGCCAATGACTGTGCCCGTAAGAAACAACACCGTGACCAGTCGCGACGATGCATGCATACGAGTTCCTTTGAATCGGTATTCGCAACTGCGTGGAGCAACCGAGGGGCCGCTATGAAGTGCGTGATCCCGATGCAAGGTTCGCAAACATCCGCTCATCGAGGAATTTTCCATCCTTGAAGAACTTCTGCCGGTGCACGCCCTCTTCAAGAAACCCGGCCTTGCGCAGAACGTTCATCGAACCTGAATTCCCCTCGAACACACCCGCCTCAAGCCGGTTCGCACCCAGCGTCTCAAACGCAAACTCCACCACCGTCCGCGCCGCTTCGGTCATGAATCCGCTGCCCCAGTACGGTGCGCCAATCCAGTATCCGAGTTCCGCCCGCTTGTGCCGCGGCACACCCACCAGCCCGATGACACCCATTAACTCATTGCTTGCCTTTGATCGGATCGCGAAGTTCATCGTCCAATCCGCACGCCAACGCGCCCAGTGTGCCGCGTGCGAGCCGATCCAGTCTTCTGCCTGTTGGACTGAGTACGGATGCGGGATCAGCAGCGTCATGTCGTAGATCCGCTTGTCGCCGGCGAGCTCGGTCACTCGGGCGCAATCCGACATCTCGAGCGCACGAAGCCTGAGTCGTTCGGTCATAAGCACAGGTCTTCCGAGGGCGTCCGTGTTCATTCTCCGAATCATTCACCCAGGCTTATCCTTCCGCCCATGAAGATCCACGAGCACCAGGCCCGCGACCTCCTCCACTCTTACAAGATCCCGGTTCCGCCCGGCCGAATGATCACGTCGGTGGCGCACGCCGCCGACGCCTTTGCCGAGGCTGTTGCGGGCAGCCCGACGGGTGAAGTCGTGATCAAGGCACAGGTCCACGCCGGTGGCCGAGGCAAGGCCGGCTTCGTCAAGCTCGTCAAAAACAAGGACGACGCGGTGACGGCCGCGAAGTTCATGCTGACCAACCGCATGAAGTCGCCCCAGACTCCGCCCGAGGGGCTCGAGGTCAAGAAAGTCTTGATCGCGCAGGCCGCGGAAATTGCAAAGCGGGGCGCATCCGGTCACGAAGAGTTTTATTTGGCAATCACGACCGACCGCAAGACCCGCCGCAACATCTTGATCGCCTCGCGCGAAGGCGGTGTCGAGATCGAGACCGTTGCGCACGAGCGCCCGGACGCGATCATCAAGGTCCCGCTTCACCCGCTGCTCGGCTTGCAGGGTTTCCAAGCCCGCGAAGTCGCGTTCAAGCTCGGTTTCAAGGGAAAGCAGATCAATCAAGCCGTCGCGGTGATGACCTCGCTCTCGAAACTCTTCGTCGAGAAGGACTGCACGCTCGCCGAGATCAACCCGCTCGTGTTGACGCCGCCCACCAAGGAAAATCCGGACGGCCAGGTGATCGCGATCGACGCCAAGTTCTCCTTTGATGAGAACGGCCTCTTCCGCCATCCCGAGATCGGCGCGCTAGCCGACACTGCCGAAGAGAATCCCGCCGAAACTCGTGCTCAGAAGTATGGTCTTTCCTACGTCGCGCTCGACGGCCAGATCGGCTGCCTCGTCAACGGCGCCGGACTTGCCATGGCCACGATGGACATCATCAAGCTCGAGGGCCAAAAGCAGCTTGAGGCGAAGGGAATCAAGGACCGCACCATTGAGCCCGCGAACTTCCTCGACGTCGGCGGCAGCGCGACCGAAGAAGCCGTGACCGAAGCCTTTGGCATCATCCTTTCCGATGATCGGGTCAAAGGCATCCTTGTCAACATCTTCGGCGGTATCATGAAGTGCGACGTGATCGCGCAGGGAATCATTAACGCCGCGCAAGGTTTCAAGAACAAGGATGGAAGCGTGGGCTTCAAGGTCCCGCTCGTCGTCCGCCTCGAAGGCACCAACGTCGAAGCGGGCCGCAAGTTGTTGCAGGATGCAAAGGCGTCACTCCCCACGTTGCAGGCAGCGACGGATCTCAACGACGCGGCAAAGAAGGTCGTTGCGGCGGTTGCAAGCTAGGGCCAGCTTGTTCATCGAATGAGGTCAAGCATTCAGCGCGAATGGCTGTTCCGTTCGGTACGATGACCTCGTGACCAGGGCAAATCTTCACACTTCGTTCCAGTTATGCACGTGCGCCGCATGCTTCGGCGCGCTCATTTTGTCTTGTTTCACCGGTTGCACGACAGCTTCGAATTCTCCCGAAGTCCGCCAGCGCGAAGCCGCCCTCATCCCACCCGATCTCTATCAGATCGCTCCGCAGGTCGCGCTCGCAATGTCGCCGCTTCACATTGAATTCGAATCAGACCACTTTGAATTCTCCGGCAAGAACGGATGCACAGGAACTCTCCTTTCAAATGGTGAAGTGCTCACCGCCGCACACGCGTTCAAAAACGGCTTTGATCTTTCGAAAAAGCCGCCCGAAGGGCATTTCACCGTTCCCAACCCAAACGGAGGCGACCCGGTTGAGATGGAATTCGGCTCGATCATCTATCCGATGCTGGTCAAAAGCAGTGCGCAGTTCGCGTCCGTAGTCGCTTTTCGGCCCGTCAACGATGTCAATGGTGATTGGGCGCTCCTTGCATTCGCCCCTTCCACGCAACCACTTCGCGAGGCATCCCTTCTCAACTCGCCCCATTCCATCCGATTCGATGGCGCAAAGCCAATTCGCCGCGGCACGCCCCTCTACTGCCTTGGATTTCCGAAAACTCCGGGCGCGGACCCTGGCATCACAAAGTTCCCGCGATCGATGACGATCGTGCAGGGTGCGGCCGAGCGTGATTTCTCTTCGGAAGAGGAAATCGCGGCAAACACCACCACTGAGATCGACATGCGCGGCATGTCCGGCGGCCCCGTCGGAACATACGACTTCTGGACGGGCGAATTCACAGTCATCGGCATCGCAACTCGCGGATCGATCGGCTTCAAGTTGTTTGGCCAACGCGTCTTCTGGCCGCACTTTGTTGCCTCTCGCATTCCGCCTGTTGCAATGCAAAGACTGGAAGTGCTGGAGTCGTCGCCTCCGGCAGCAAAGCAGTAGGCAAGTGGTCCCGTTTCAACCCCCACTTCTGCCTGGCAATCGCGTCGCTCAGCCCATCAACAACAGCGACTGCGCAACAGTCGCCGTTCACTCGTCGGTTTGCACGCTGTTTGTACAAACACCTTCTTTCAGACACCGTTGTGCGCGCACACGGGCGCGTTTCATTGCAACTCCTGCAATAAATTGCACTTACGAAACTTGCCGACTCGACGTTGTTTGATTTTCGGGTTCAACGCCGCCCGCGTGCAATTCCGCCTGCGAATTGCTGTAGTCTGATGCATCGTCCCAGGAGGGACTTTTTGATTCCACTGAAAAAGGAATGCGCGATGAAATTGCAAGGAATCGGTCTGACGCTCGTCTCGGCTGCGGCCGTGATGCTGCCAGCTGCCGGTGCGGCAAACGCACAGGCTCCCGCGGCAAACAAACCCAACATCCTGTTCATCATGGGTGACGACATCGGCTGGATGCAGCCGAGCTGTTATCACCGGGGCCTGATGGTCGGGGAAACGCCCAACATCGACCGCCTTGCCGCCGAGGGCGGCCTGTTCATGCACTACTACGCCGAATCCAGCTGTACCGCCGGTCGGACCGCGTTCATTACCGGCATGCACCCGTACCGCGCGGGCATGGTTCTACCCCAGTTGCCCGGCGCGATCTCCTATCTCCGCCCGGGAACGCCCTGCCTCGCCCAGTTCCTTTACAACCTCGGCTATTCAACCGGCGAATTCGGCAAGAACCATCTCGGCGATCATCCGGATTCCCTCCCGACCGCCCACGGATTCCAGGAATTCTGGGGCTACCTCTACCACCTCGATGCGATGCAACAGGTGAGCTTCCCCGATATCAACAGCACCCCCGACAAGCAGGCTGTTGTTCCTCCGATGAAAATGGTTCCGATCCCGGGCATTCCGGAAACGCCGGGGGCGATCGACCCCAAAGACGGCGTCTGCATGGCGTCTCCGCGCCCGGTCTTGTGGATGAAGTCACCCGACGGCACTGCCAAGAACCAGATGGGCAAGGACGAGGGCCCGCTCACGCTCGAACGCTCGAAGACGGTGGATGAGGAAATCTCCTCACACGTTGTCGACTGGCTCGATCGCAACGACCCGAAGAAGACAAACAAACCTTTCTTCTGCTGGTACAACCCCGCCCGGATGCACATCACCACGGTGCTCTCCAAGAAGTACGAAGACATGATCGGCACCAAAGGCGGCAAGGACTGGGGCGCCAACGAAGCCGGCATGAAGCAGATGGACGACAACATCGGCGTGGTCCTCAAGAAACTCGAGGACATGGGCCAACTCGATAACACGATTGTCGTCTTCACCACTGACAACGGTGCGGAAGTGCAGACCTTCCCCGACGGTGGTGTCACTCCATTCAAGGCGGGCAAGCTTTCGACATGGGAAGGCGGCATGCGCGCCCCGTGCGTCATCCGCTGGCCGGGCACGATCAAACCCGGAACCATCTTCAAAGAGATGTTCTCATCGCTCGACTGGGTCCCCACGTTCGTGGAAATAGCTGGCGGTCCAAAAGGTAACGATCTCAACAAGCAGATCATGGAGGGCAAGTACGAGGGCATCGTCAAGACCAAGCTAGACGGTACTAACCAGGTTTCCTACCTCACCGGCAAGTCCGCAAGCAACCGCGATACTTTCTTCTACTACCAGGGACGCCTGCCTTCTGCGGTGCGGTACAAGAACTGGAAGTTCTACTACACCATGATGGGCTCGACCGGCTTGGCAGCCCTCGATCCGCCTGTCACGTACCACTGGACCCAGGTCCAGAACATCATGCGCGATCCCTTTGAGAACAACGTCGGAGCGGAACAAAAGGGCGCGCTGGCGGCGGGCGGCGCTCTGGCGTCTCCCAGCACGGCGTACCTCTATGACTGGAACCTCCTGCCCATCGGCCAGTTGCTGTGGGAAAAGGAACTCATGTCCTACATCGACTACCCGCCGCTCCAGCTCGCGGCCAGCTACAACCTCGAACAGGTGCTCCAGATGGTTCGTGAGATGGGCAAGCACCACCCGAGCGAGTGATTGTTTCACGCGACTCTTTGCGAATAAACACCTTGAGGCGGGCGGCCTAACAGGCCGCTCGCTTTCTTTCTGAAACGGGGATGCATTGAACTCGATTGATCGCCCGCATGCCGCAACTGGCCGATTTTCATAAACTCCAAATCACAATGATGCCGTATTGCCACCAGCCAGCGAGCGATGCAGGAAAAAAGCGATCGGCGATTGCTCGCCGCTCGCGCGCGATCGCTTTCGCGACACTCTTCGTCACGTTTGGTCTCTTCGGATGTGCCAGCGGCGGATCGTCTTCATGGTCGTTTTGGGGAAGCTCGAAAAAGAGCATCGATCCCGAAGGCGTTCAACTCACCGTAATGCGATTCGCCGACAGTTACATTTCCGCCACCGCCGACGCATATGACCGCGTTCGAGCGAGCGCACCGGCACCCGAGATCGCACTTGCCGCACAGCGCGCCAAGGTTCAATCCACCAACGGCGCGCTGAACAATGCGTGCGAACTCAATCCGATGGCCGGGCTGATCGACATGACGGTTTTCGTCACGCTGATGTCGGACACGGCGGAGAAGCCGTGGGCGCAGGAAACGTTTGGAGAGGCCGGAGCCGAAACCATCCATGAAGCACTTGCTCCTCAGGTGGTGGAAATATGGAAGATCTTCAGCGCGCAGTTCAATGCCGATCAGGCCAAGGAACTCCGCCTGCTCATCACTGAATGGCAAGCGCGCAACCCCGACCAGAACTACGTCGCGGGAGTGCACTTAGCCGACCTGCGGCCGCCGGGGAGCACGAATTCCGGGGGACTCGGCCCCAGCACCAGCATTTTCGCGATTGTTCGCCTGGACCCATTCTCCGACCTCGAGCCCGCGACACGGGAGATCGAGCAATCCCGCGTGCTCGCCGAACGCATGTTCTTCTACGCGCGTCACACTCCCTCCCTTCTCGCATGGCAAGCCGATCTGTTATCGATGCAGTTGCTGGAAGGCCCGCAGGTCACGAAACTGCTCGGCGATGCCACGAAGTTCACCGATGCCACGACGCAATTCAGCGATTCCACGATGGAGTTCGCGGGCGCAAGCGTGAAGCTCGCCGACACGATCGAGCGCTTTCGCGCCGATCTGCCGACTCAGCAGGCAAAGCTCATCGAGGAGCTCAACGCCATGATCGCCGGCGAACGCAAGGCCGCGCTCCAGCAGGCGAACGAAGACATCGCCGCCCAGCGCGACGCGGTCTTCAAGCAGATGGCCCAGGAAGTCGCTACGGCCCGCGACGCGGCCCTTAAACAGGCGAGCGCAGAAATTGCGACACAGCGCGGCATTGTGATCGAGCAACTGAACACGCTGGTCCGGACGCAGCAGGACTTGCTCGCCAAGAACATGCAGGACGTCACCGACCGTTCCATCGATCGACTCTACTCACGGGCACTCAGCATCGTTCTCATCGCGGCAGGGGCGTTGGTGATCGGATTACTGATCTACCGCCTCGTCTCGATCGCGTTCCTGCGTGAGCGCGCTCCATCACAGGTTGGCTAAATGCGCGGTCGGTCGCGTTTTTTAGCGAAATTCCAATCGCTTCCGTTGAGGCGCAGAAGCTTTTGAACTTTCACACTCTTTTCCCACTTCATTGACCCCGATCTCGATACGCTGTCTTGGGAAACCACTCCGGGTGGAGATTCCACGTTTCACCGATTCTCGAAGCGAAAGGCATTGCATGAAATTCAAACCGATCACTGCCGCGCTGTCACTTCTGACTGCCGCGGCAAGCCTCTTCGGCTTCGCCGAACAGGCGCACGCCCAGGCGACTCCGGCCAAGAAACCGAACATCCTCTTCATCATGGGCGATGACATCGGTATGTGGAACATCGGCGCGTACCACCGCGGCATGATGGCCGGCCGCACGCCCAACCTCGACAAGATGGCCAAAGAGGGCATGCTCTTCACCGACTACTACGCCGAGGCCAGCTGCACCGCCGGCCGCGCGAACTTCATCATGGGCGAATTGCCCATCCGCACCGGCATGACCACCGTTGGCCAGGCGGGCGCCAAGATCGGCATCCCCGCAGAAGCCTGCACGATCGCAACCGCGCTCAAGGCGCAGGGTTACGCGACCGGTCAGTTCGGAAAGAATCACCTCGGCGATCTCAACGAGTTCCTGCCGACGGTGCACGGGTTCGACGAATTCTTCGGCTACCTGTACCACCTCGATGCGATGGAAGACCCGGCGCACCCGAACTACCCGCAGAAGCTCCTGAACGTGGTCGGTCCGCGCAACATGGTCCACTCATGGGCCACGGAAGTTGATGATGCGACCGAGATGCCGCGCTGGGGCAAAATCGGCAAGCAGAAGATCGAAGACGCCGGCACGCTCTATCCCAAGCGGATGGAAACCGTCGACGACGAGATCCGTGACCTCGCGCTCAAGTTCATCGACAAGGCCAAGGCCGACAACAAGCCCTTCTTTGTCTGGCTGAACCCGACCCGCATGCACATCGTGACCCACCTCTCGCCCAAGTGGGAAGCGACGCGTAACGCAGAGAACGGCTGGTCCGAAGAGGAAGCCGGAATGGCGCAGCTCGACAACGACATCGGCCTCGTCCTTCAGAAGATCAAGGACATCGGCGAAGACGAGAACACCATCGTCGTCTTCACCACCGACAACGGCACCGAGCTCTTCACCTGGCCCGACGGCGGAACAACCCCGTTCGCCCAGTCGAAAGGCACGATCATGGAAGGCGGTTTCCGCGTTCCGTGCATCCTCCGCTGGCCCGGCAAGATTCCGGCCGACTCCGTGCAGAACGGCCTCATGTCCGGTCTTGACTGGTTCCCCACGTTCCTGACCGCCGCGGGCAATCCCGACATCACCAAGCAGCTCCTGGCTGGCGTGAAGCTCGGCGACCGCACCTACAAGAACCATCTCGACGGCTACGACCAGACCGCCATGCTCACCGGTAAAGGGCCGACCGCTCGCCACGAGCTTTTCTATCTCGGCGAGAGCACCGTCGGCGCCGTGCGCATCGACGACTACAAGTTCCGCTTCATCGATCAGCCGCAAGGCTGGATCGGCGTGAAGAACCACGTCGATGTCCCCTACATCACCAACCTCCGCCTTGATCCCTTCGAGCGCATGGGCTGGCCGAACAACGGCACCAAGGAAGGCGCCCAGCAGTATTTCGACTGGTTCAAGTTTCAGTTCTGGCGCTTCGTCTTCGTCCAGCAGGTCATGGGCAAGGCGCTCGAAACCTTCATCGAATTCCCGCCGATGCAGAAGGGCGCAAGCTTCAATCTCGAGGCCGTCAAGGCCGAGATGGCAAAGCGGATGGCGCAGGCCGAGGCTGCCAGCAAGGGCCCCGGCAACTAGTCTCTCGCAAGTTCAACACAATCGGGCGGCTCGAAGGGGCCGCCCGGTGTTTTTTTGGTAGAACTGCGCTGATGCCGGTAAGCGAGCAACTCCCATGACCATCGCCCTTCTCATGCTCGTCGCCGGCCTTGCGCTTGAAATCGCCGTTCTGGCGCGCGTCATGCTCCGTCCCCACCGCGAACCCGCATCGCGGATTGCGTGGGTCGCGGTCGTCCTGGCCCTGCCGATGATCGGTGTCATCGCGTACGTCTTCTTTGGCGAGGTCAATATCGGGCGCCGACGCGTCAAGCGGCTGCGCGCGATCGAGCAGCGCACCCCCAAGCCCGATCCAAGTTCGGCAGCCGACCTCGCGAACATGCGCGCCGAGATTCCCGATCGCTGCGCACATCTCTTCAACGTCGGTCGCTCCATCAGCGGATTTGACCCGATCGCCGGCAACTCGGCACGCCTGATGGACGACTCCAACTCCGCTGTGGCCTCCATCATCGCCGACATCGATGCCGCGAAGGAACACGTTCACGTCCTCTTCTACATCTGGCTCGCCGATGGCAACGGCTGCCGTGTGGCAGAGGCATTGATCCGTGCTGCGAAACGGGGCGTCACCTGCCGCGCCATGATCGACAACCTCGGTTCGCGGGCGCTGCTCAAGTCCTCGCAGTGGCGTGCAATGAAGGATGCGGGCGTCAAGCTCGGTATCGCGCTTGGAATCAAACACCTGATCCTCGAAGCCCCGTTCCGCCGCTTTGATCTCCGCAACCACCGCAAAATCGTTATCATCGACAACGCCATCACCTACTGCGGCAGCCAGAACTGCGCCGACCCCGAATTCCGCGTCAAAGCCAAATTCGCCCCTTGGGTTGACGCACTCATGCGTTTCGAAGGGCCAATCGCACAGCAGAACCAGCGGCTCTTCGCGATCGACTGGATGGCCGCGACCGGCGAAGACATTGACGCACTGCTCCGCCAGCCGCTCCGAGCCACCAAAGCCGGCTTCGTCGCGGAGGTCATCGGCACCGGCCCCACTGTCCGCTATTCCGCCATGCCCGAAGTCTTCGAATCGCTGATCTTCGCGTCACGCCGCGAACTGACAATCTCGACACCGTATTACGTTCCCGATGAGTCGCTCCAAAGCGCACTCTGCTCGACCGCATACCGAGGCGTGAAAACGACTTTGATCCTTCCCGCCCGGAATGATTCCTGGATCGTCGCCGGCGCCAGCCGCAGCTACTACGCCGACCTCCTCGAAGCCGGGGTGATCATCTACGAATACGTCGGCGGGCTTCTCCACACCAAATCGCTCACGCTCGATGGTGAGATCACATTGATCGGCTCTGCAAATATGGACCGGCGCAGCCTCGACCTGAACTACGAGAACAACATCCTTTTTCAGGACGCGGCCATGACAGAGGCCGTCCGCGCTCGTCAGCAGCAATACATCGAAAAGTCCAAACTGATCACACGCGAAATCGTGGACGCTTGGCCGGTGCACCGGCGACTCTGGAATAACACGCTGGCGACACTCGGACCAATACTTTGAGACGACAGTCAGCGGCGCCCCGAAACCGGGTGAATGATGACGCGTGCGGTTTCCACCCAATCGAAAGGCGAAGTCCATGAGTCAAAGCACTACCACCCAAACTGAGCTGCGTTCACATCGCAACCACGGCCGGATCGCCGCCGCGGCATTGACATGCGCCGCCCTCTTCGTCGCCGCTTCTCACGCCGACCTCTTTGGTCTTGGCATCCTCGGCCCTTCGGGAAACGACAACAGCCAGAAGAAGCAGACCATCCAGAATGAGAGCACCGACATGCTCCAGGAGCTCTACGCGTCGAATCCTGGCTTGAAACAAACCATCGCGAATGCCGCCGGGTATGCAACGTTCAAGAAGACCGACATCCACCTCTTCCTTGTCGCCTCCGGCAACGGCTACGGCATGCTCGTCAACAACCAGACCGGGCAGACGACGTATATGGACGTCGCTTCGCTCGGCGGCGGCGTCGGTCTCGGCGTCAAGGACCTTCGAGTCGTCTTCGTCTTCACTGACCCGGCCGTGATGCAGCAGTTCGTTACACAGGGATGGCAGTTCGGCACCAACGCCGACGCCAACGCCCAGTACAACAACGCCGGAGTCGGGGCCAATCAGTCAACCCAGGCCAACGTCGATTTCAACGAAGGCACTGTTCAGGGCACATCTTCAAGCAGCGCCGGAGCCGGCAACACAAACTCATCCGGAGCAAAGGTCGCGGCCGGAAACGGCATGCAGATCTATCAGTTTACCCAGAGCGGCATCGCGTTACAGGCGACCGTTTCCGGCACCAGATACTGGGTTGATTCCGAACTCAACAACTGATTGTCCAACCTCCTCTCGATACCGACTCTCTCCAAAGGATCCAGTCATGAAACCCGGACTTTTCGGTACTCTTGCAATTTCGGCTCTTGTCGCTTCCATCGCAGTATCGATCGCTTCTTCGGGGGAACCTGCTGCTGCGCCCCAGGCGCCCGCAACAAAGGACGCAGCGAAGCCAACGAATCTCGAGCAGATACTCGCCTCCTTTCGCACCGACCTGAACGCAAGCAAGGTCGCCACGCTGAACCGCGTCATGAAGATGACACCGGAGGAGGCGACCAAGTTCTGGCCCATCTATCAGAAGTACGAGAAGGAACTCACGGCGGTTGGCGATCGCCGTGTCGCTTTGATCAAAGAGTTTGTCGCACTCTCCAATGACGGCAAACTGAACGACTCCAACGCCGCCACGCTCTCGACCCAGTGGCTTCAGGGTGAGCAGGACCGACTGGATCTCTGGAAGAAGTACAACAAGGAAATCAGCGCAGCGGTGTCACCCATCCGCGGTGCTCAGTTCCTTCAGGTCGAACACCAGATTGCCCTGCTCGTCGACATCAACATCGCATCCGCGATGCCGCAAGTGGGTGCATCGAAGTAGCTGCCGGATCGATTACTTCGTGACCGCACGCTCGAGCATCTCGAGCCGGGCTTCCAATTCCGCGATCTTCGAGTCTTTCTCGCATTCGACACGCTGAATCTCCGCCCGCAACTGTGCGGAATGCTCGGCCTTCAGGTCCTCGATCTGCTTGTCTTTCTCATTCCTCAGGTCACGCAGCGCTTCGACCATCAGCGCGGTGGTGCCGCGCTCGGTGACGTATCGCATGCCCTGTGCATCGCACTCGATCCACTCGGGGAAGATGCACTCAACGTCCTGAGCCAGAAAGCCGACCATCGGTCCGGACGCAACATTGCGCTCGGCGATGGCTTCGTCTGTGTACTCAAACTCAACGCCCCGAAGTTCGAGCAACCGATCGAGCGTTCCGCGCTGCACGTTGCGGATGTCCTTCTTCAGCCGCGCATCCGACATTACCGACCAGCTTCCCGTGCGGTTTGCGGCAGAGCCGTTCACCGCCAACTGAAACGAACCCGGTGTGCTCGTGCCGACGCCGACGTTCCCATTCGGCATCACGTTGATTCCGCGGGTGTTCGACGAATACGAGCTTCCCGTAATCAGAAAGCGCGGCTGCTGCAACTGCCCGTCGGCCGTCACCTCGATGTATCGCGATTGGCCGTTGCCCCACATGGACACGCCAAAATCCAGGCTCACCGTGAAGAAACCGCTGTCGGAAACATTCACCGGCGCAGGATTTCCCTCGCTGCCGTCGAACACGATCGTCTGTCCAATCTGATTGCCCTCGATGATCGCGTCCCACAATGTAAAAGTCATCGCAGTCGGGCCGCTGATGCTGCCCTTGGCCTGCTCAAGCCCTCCCTGAAAGATGAAGGGTGCCTGCTGCGGACCCGCAATGGCGAGCGCGGAGAACGAAAAACAGGCCGCGAGCGTGCGGACGATCGAATTGAATGTGGATGCCATCGCGATCTCCCGAGAAAAGGGGTGTACCCCCTTCGATCTCGTCCGGATCGCGCCGCGAATTCAGGGTTACCGGGCATTTGCCCAGGTTTGAATCGCTCGGGGCCAAGTGCCGCGCAGACCTTGCCGCCCGGCCTCTCATTCCGGCTCAGGCTCTTCTTCCAAACTCGCGCCGATCCGGATCTCGGTCCCGACCAAAGGCAAATTTGTGGTCATCCGGAGCGCGTCGTATTTTCGATAGACGCCATAGCAAAACCCGGCAATCAGCATCGCGCCGACAACTGCAACGACCGGCCGTGCCGAGCGGATCGCTTGTTCATGCATTCCCCTCCGCTTGCCGTCGATCATGCTGAGCCCGATGAACTCCCGATGCCGGAGCGTGTGAAGCGCGACGCCCATCAGATGCACCACGATTAACCCAATCATCGCGTACGCGAGCAGCTCGTGTACCTGACGAAAATCACGTCGTCCCCCACCCACGCACAACCCGGTCCCCACCTGCGCGATCGTCAGCCCGATCATCGCGAAGATCACCCACGCCGAGCCCGGGTTGTGCCCTGCAAAGTGCGTCTCCCTGAAACGCAGCGCATCGCCCATGTATCCAATCACTCGCCGGGGCCCGTATGCAAAGTCGCCAAATCGCGCCGTTCGAGTGCCGAAAATGCCCCACATGATCCTCAGGCACACCAGCCACCCGAGCGCCAGCCCGATCAAGCTGTGATACGGAAACAGCTTGCCCGAGTGCCGGCTCCAGAGCGCGATGACAATGGCTGCGATCCAGCCGCCGGCAAAGCACAAGTGAAAAATCCGTATCGGCAAGTCCCAAATCAGTGTCTGACGATTCATCCATGTCTCCCTCGCCGCCATCCGAAGCGGCGAGCCTTGGCGTTGCTTTCTACTTTCGGGCCGCGGCAAGGGGGCCGCGCACAACCACAGTCCATTCAGCGCCGCGTGACGCTGTTCAGGTTCATCAATTTCGGCAATTGAGCTCACCCTCCGTCGAACTCGGCACCACTCGCTCACGGGCAGCTCCGACGGAGTTTTCGTGATCAGCGCAGCATCCGGCCAGCCTGATGCCAGTCGAATGACCGGAGCACCCTACTTCTTTCTCTTCGGAGGCTACGGGCGTGCAGCCGGCGCAGCACCGATCTGTCCGGCCGGTTTGAATGACGACGGCTTCGTCGACGATGCCGATTTCGTTCTGTTCGCCGGCAAGTACGACATCCCCAATTGCTCTGCGCCGGAAATGCTGGCCGATTGCCCCGGCGATCTCAATGGAGATTTTTTCGTCGACGATGCAGACTTCGTCATCTTCGCCGCGGCCTATGACGAACTGCTCTGTCCATAAATAGATTTAGGAGTTCCGTCCATCACGCCCGCGATTTCGCGGGCGTTTTTTCATTGAGCTGACGCTGTAAGACCGTCGTTGGACAACTGCTGGGTCACGGGCGGCTGTAAGGACAGCTCCGGGAACCGCGTTTCCCGCATAAACAAAATGCGAATCTGGCTGACAAGATTGCCCACTTTTTGCCGTGTTTTCAAGCCGTATCACTATTTGTTAAAAAATCTTAATAAACGCAACAAACGGGCGCCTCCGCGCGGTAATTTGGCTCCTTCGCGGTTTTTGGAGGAGAGGTTTTTACCGCGGGAGGAAAGTCGTTCTCGTTGGCCGGGGAAGTTGCTTAGGGATGTTTCAAATGGCGCTCGCGTGCAGCGGGTGTAGGTGGCGTCGCATCTTGCGTACGCGGGTCTTCTATCAGGAGAGTTTTTATCATGAATCAATCTCGTCGCGCTGTTCGTGCACTTGTTCTTGCTTGCGGACTTGCCGCGGGACTTGGCGTTCCCGGCCTGCTGACTCCAGTTGCGTTGGCGCAGACTCCGGTCGGCTCCGGCTTCGTCTATCAGGGCGAACTTCGAAGCGGTCCGGGCGTGGTCGCGCAGACCGACTTGCATTTCCGCCTCTACGACTCCGCAATCGGCGGCAACCAGATTGGCACTGAACTCGGCGTGAACAGCCTCACGCTCGTGCGCGGCAGATTCAGCGTCAGCCTTGATTTTGGCCCCGGCGCCTTTGCTGGCGACGAACGCTATCTGGAAATCGATGTTCGCTCGCCCGCTGGTGGGCCCGGTCCGTACTCAACGCTCTCGCCGCGCCAGCGCGTCGGCGTCGCTCCGTATGCGGCCTACGCGCTCAACGGCAATCCCGGACCTCAAGGCCCGATCGGACCGCAGGGCCCGCAAGGTGTGAAAGGCGACAAGGGCGATACAGGTGATGCAGGATCACAAGGTCCATCAGGCGCAGCCGGAGCGCAAGGGCCCAAAGGTGATAAGGGTGATACAGGCGATGCGGGCACTCAAGGACCGGCTGGAGCCGCGGGATCGCAAGGTCCAGCAGGCGCGCAGGGTCCAAAGGGTGACACTGGCGATGCCGGATCAGTCGGTCCTCAAGGACCGCAAGGTCAAGTTGGTCCGCAGGGATCAAAGGGCGACACCGGCGATCAAGGTCCGACGGGATCTCAGGGTTTGAAAGGCGACAAGGGAGATAAGGGAGATACCGGCGATGCAGGTGCGCCCGGCCTTCCCGGCTCGCAGGGACCCAAGGGTGACAAGGGCGACCAAGGGGATGCGGGTCTGACCTGGCAAGGCGCATGGAGCGATGCAAGCACATACGCGATCGGCGACACCGTCGGCTTTGGTGGCTCGTCGTACATCAACACGACCGGCACGAACTCAGAATTCTCGCCCGACACCGACATCGCAAATTGGGCGATCGTCGCATCGAAAGGCGACACAGGCGCGCAGGGACCGCAAGGCTCGCCCGGCCCGCAAGGAGTTCAAGGTGCAACCGGCGAAGCCGGACCGCAAGGCGTGAAAGGCGACAAGGGTGATAAAGGAGATACCGGCGATGCCGGCGCTCAGGGAATTCAGGGAGTTGCCGGCCCTGCAGGTCCGGCCGGCGCGCAGGGTCCAAAGGGTGACACCGGCGATGTTGGACCGCAAGGTGCAGCGGGAGTACAAGGACCAAAGGGAGATACCGGCGACGTGGGACCTCAGGGCTTGATGGGTCCGCAGGGCGTGCCCGGCGCGCAGGGTCCGATCGGACCGCAAGGATTGAAGGGCGACACAGGTGATGTCGGCGCGCAAGGCCCAAAGGGTGACAAAGGTGATGCAGGTGACCCAGGCGTGGCAGGCGCTGCGGGACCGCAAGGCGTGCCGGGTGACAAAGGCGACAAAGGAGATAAGGGCGACGCCGGCCTGACGTGGCAAGGCACTTGGAGTGATGCTTCGTCGTACGCAATCGGCGACAGCGTCAGCTTTGGCGGCTCATCCTACATCAACCTCAGCGGTTCAAACTCTCCATTCTCGCCCGACGTGGACGTCGTCAACTGGGCACTCGTCGCCGCGAAGGGTGATACCGGAGCACAAGGACCGCAAGGCTCGACGGGCGCGCAGGGCGTTCAAGGCGCGACCGGCGATGCAGGTGCCCCGGGTGCAAAGGGCGACAAGGGTGACAAAGGAGATACCGGAGATGCCGGCGCTCAAGGTCTGCAAGGACCCGCAGGCTCAACCGGCGCGACCGGCGCGCAAGGGCCGAAGGGAGACACTGGCGATGCTGGCCCGGCAGGCGCCGCTGGCGCGCAGGGTCTCAAAGGCGACACGGGCGATACCGGTGCACAGGGTCCGCAAGGTGTCGCGGGCGCACAGGGCCCGCAAGGCCTCAAAGGTGATACTGGAGACACCGGCGCACAGGGAGCGCAGGGTCTTCAGGGTGTGAAAGGCGACAAAGGTGATACGGGCGACGCGGGTGCCGCGGGAGTGCAGGGAATTCCGGGCGAGAAGGGTGAGAAGGGTGACAAAGGCGATGCCGGCCTGACATGGCAGGGCACGTGGAGCGATGCTTCCTCGTATCTGGTCGGCGACACGGTTTCGTTCGGCGGCGCTTCGTACATCAACACGACCGGCGCGAACACCGAGTTCGCTCCGGATACGGATGTGACGAACTGGGCGCTGGTTGCCGCGAAGGGCGATACTGGTGCGCAAGGTCCGCAAGGACTGACCGGAGCGACAGGCTCGCAGGGGCCTGCGGGCAGTGTCGGACCGAAAGGTGACAAAGGAGACACGGGCGATTCTGGCCTGCAAGGCACACCTGGCGCAACAGGTGCAACCGGGCCGCAAGGACCAATCGGGCCTCAAGGTCCGACCGGTCCGCAAGGTGCAACTGGCCCGCAGGGCGCAACTGGCGCGCAAGGCGCAACAGGCTCGCAAGGCGTGCAGGGAATTCAGGGACCGACAGGCGCGACGGGCGCTTCGCCGTGGCAACTGAGCGGCAGCGACACGTTTTATAACGCTGGCAATGCCGCGATTGGCACGACGCCTTCGGCAAGCAACACACTGTTCGTTTCGGGCGCGGCATCGAACGCGAGCGTGACGGGTGCGAGCACATCGAGCGCGGGTGGTACGGGCGTGTTCGGCGTGAACTCGAGCACTGCGAATCCGAGCAGCTCGCTGATCACTGCAGGTGTTTGGGGTCAATCGATCACCAACACCGGAGCCAACTCGACGTCAGTCGGCGTTGTCGGCCTCGGTAACACGTACGGCGTGTATGCCGCGGGAAATCTTAACTCGTCACTTGGCATGATCGGCTTTGCAGTGAACGCCGCCGGCGTGCAGGGTCAGGCGAGTGGCTCGGGCAGCGGAATTTCGGGCTTCAATACCGATACCACGACCAGCTCAGTGACACGAATTGGTGTTTCGGGCACATCTCAGAGCTCGAGCGCGAACGTCACCGGGCGCGGCGTTTCGGGCTCTGCGTCGAGCAGCAACGTGAACTCGGCCGGTGTGTATGGCACCGCGGGCGGCGGCAACAACTCGGGCGTGCTCGGTGAAGTGTCCACTGCAACGGGATTCGGAATCCAGGGTCGCAACACCAACACTGCTGGAACAGGCAGCACTCCCACAGGCGTGCTCGGCACGGTAGCGAACAACAACGGCTCGGCCGTCGCCAACTCCGCGCGTGGCGTCGCCGGAACGTATACCGGCGCATCCGGATTCGGGTATGGCGTCTACGGCTCAAGCAGCAGCACGAACGGATCTTCCGCGGGCGTCTTCGGCACGATGAGCGGAGCGAGTGGCGGGTATTCCGCCGTGTGGGGCCAAGTGCCTTCCACCGGAAGTTCCACTGCGTACGGCGTGAAGGGTGAGAACCTCAACACGACCGGCGGCGTGGGCGGTTACTTCGATACGCGTTCGGGCGCGGGGCGCGCGATCTTCTCGAATGGATCGATCTACATCAACTGCAACGGCACAGATGGTTCGGCTACGACGGGTGTCGATGTCATCCTGGCAAAGACCGCGGGCGGCGGCTTCTGCGGGTTCAACTCCGCGGGGCAGTCGTTCAACGCTTCCGACCGCAACGTGAAGGAGAACTTCCTTCAGATCGATGCAACGGACATTCTCGCCCGCGTCGTTGCGCTCCCGATCACCAAGTGGAGTTTCAAGGGCGCGGACGCGTCGGTGCAGTACGTGGGACCGATGGCGCAGGATTTCCATGCCGCGTTCGGACTGGGCGGCGCTGACAACAAGGTCATTCATGCGACGAACGCACAGGGAATTGCGCTGGCGGCAATTCAGGGGCTGAATTCGAAACTCGAGTCGCAGCTCAAGGATCGTGACCAGAAGATCTCCGAGCTTGAGTCGCGGCTCAGCAAGATCGAACACGGCGAACCTTCGGCGTGGTCGCTCGGTGGCGGGCGTGCCGAACTCGGTTTGCTCGTGCTCGGAATTCCCGTCGGCTTCGGGCTGGCGTTCCGGCGTAAGTCCGCGGCCAATCACTGAGTCGTGCTTTTGAACCCACGAAAGGAGTTTCGCATGAAGCACACACGACTCAAATTGATTTCGGCGCTCGCATCGGCATTCGTTGCGTGCACCGCATTGGCCGACGATCCGTTCGATCTGTCCTGGTTTTCAATCGATGGCGGAGGCGGCAGCAGTACGAACGGGATCTTCACCATCAACGGCACGATCGGACAGCCCGATGCGGGCCGTTCCACCGCCCCACCATTCTTTTCACTGATGGGCGGATATTGGGGGGCCGCAAGCGCCGCCCCGACCTGCGCAGCGGATTTCAACGACGATGGATTCGTCGATGATTCCGATTTCGTGCAGTTTGCGACGATGTACGACGTCCTCGAATGCATCGCGCCCGCGATGATCCCGGATTGTCCCGGCGACCTCGATGGCGACGGGTTCGTGGACGACAAAGACTTCGTGCTCTTTGCGGGTGCGTATGACGAACTGCTCTGTCCCTGAGAGACCTTCGCAATGCGATTCAAAACGCCCGCGACAGCGCGGGCGTTTTTCTTTCTGCGAGAATCGCTGCTCAGCGCGGTGGCGGCTCAAGGTCGAATCGGCGGCTCAGCGTGGTCGCGATGGGCGGGTACATCATTTCGAAGCGCCAACCCGTGAACTCGTCGATCGGCTTTCCGAGCTTCGTTGTCACGTCCGACACCATCGACGAATACCACGACATATAGGGACAGAGCGTGCCCGCCAATCCGCCTGGCAGCCGTTGAGTTGGCTCCGCCAGCGGCAGCGATTGACGCTCGAAATCAGCCTCGTTGTTCACGTGCGGGAAGAGCAGCCGATCGAGCAATTGAGTCTTCGGAGCCTGTGTCACATTCAGGTCGCGGTGGATGTACATGTCGAACATCACGCGCTCAACGGGCAGGTTGAGAAGAACCATGAAGCCTGCGGTTTCCGGAGATTCGGAATAGCGCTCGTAGAGTTTGCGGAGGCGCGTCCCAAAGACGCAGGTCGTGATGCCTTCGTTTCCCACCGGACCGGACGCGAGTTCGAAGCGTCTGTATCCGCCCGACTCCACCATGCGGATGTCGAGTTCGGCAGGGCTCGAGAACTTCTTGTACACCTGTGATGGACCTTCGCCGGGTCCGCTCGGATCGAGCGGTTCTTTCGAAAACTTGACCGCCTCGCCCGTCGATTTGTGCACGGCTTCGTAACTCAGCGGCACAGCCTGAGTGCGTAGTCGCCGAAATCCAACAAAGCCGTTCACATGCCCGGCGTCGAGCATGTTCGGATCGTCGGGTGAAGGGAATACAAAGACGGTGACAAAGCGGATTCGAGCCTGAACGCCCCAGACGCCGCAGGCGCCTTCGAAGAGTTTCCGGCGAGCCTTTTCGGCTTCGGCGGTTGCCTTCACGTCACCGTGATTGGCCATGAGCATCGCAAGCGTCTTGCGATCGCCTGAGCATGCCGCGAGAGCGGATTCGAACTCATCGAGCGCCGCCATGGTGGAATCGATCGCGTCTTCGGGCGCACCCTTGCGGCGACAGGCCTCTAGGAACTTGCCCATGCTCTGCACGCCCGGCACATCACTCGCGGCCAGCGTGGGATTTGATTCCTGAACCATGCGTGTCAATCGCCATGTCAAACCTCGATTGATTCCGAGCTCGCGTGCCGACTCTCGGGTCTTGGTGGGATCCACTCCAACGAGCGCAAAGAGGCTGGCGACCTCCGCGCGAGCCCTGTGAAACGCTGTAATGACGTTTTCCAGCGTCGCACCGCGTACGGCAGCGAGTTTTTCAAGTGGTTCTCGGACCTTATGGTCTGGCGTCGCAGTTGACATGAAACCTCTTTCTACCCAACCGAAGCCATCGTGGCGGTCGGTGACACAATGAGAAGTATATCACACTTCAAATCAGCCGTTCATTTATTTGTCAAAGAAATTGTCAATATTGACACTTGACGTGACATTGCAAAGCCGGTAACCTCGTCTTCGCCAAAGTCGGGGAGCATGTATTCCCCGCGAGGCAAACTTGTGGAATCCCCCCACTTTTTGAGGAGAGCGAGATGATGCTTCGGACGAACGTTTCCGCCGCGATTGCCGTTACTGGCCTAACTCTGATGTCGACCGCGAACGCGGCGATCACCATCACGCAGACGGTTGCCGCTGCCCCGACTTACACCACGCAGCTCAACTTTGACGCGCCCGGCTCGCCGACGGGGGCTCCGATCCCGTCGACCTCCTTTGCCGCATGGGGAATCTCCAACTTCGGCTCGGGCGACAATCCGAACACCGTCAACGTCGGCCAGGTCAACACCAACCCCGGCTTCGGCTGGCTTGGCACCGGCAACGTTGCATACAGCGCGTGGGGTCTGTTCATCAACTTCTCGAACCAGCTGTCGTCGTTCTCCTGTCAGTACTGGGATGATTCGGGCCCCGGCTCGCCTTTCGGCGGCGGCGCAGCTGTCGTGGCGCTCAAAGGCGGCGTCGAAGTCGGCAGCCTTTTCCTGACTGCACCGGCGTTCAGCCCGACCGCCAAGTCGTGGTTCAATATCACGACTTCGGGCGGCGACACTTTCGATGAAGTCCGCATGGTCGGCAACGGCTTCTTTCCAACTGCATACGCCGACAATCTGTCGTGGAATGTCGCCGTGCCGGCGCCGTCTTCACTCGGTCTGCTCGCACTCGGTGGCATCGTCGCCGGCCGTCGCCGTCGGGCCTGAAAAGCTTTGTCTTGATCAATCGATGCGCATCGCCCAACAGCGATGCGCCTCTTTCGTTCCGTTCCTGATTCCCTCGCACTTCTCGGATTTCCAATCATGAATCGCCTGATCACTGTGGCCATTTCCGCCGCGTCCGTCGTCGCCTCCGCCGGCCTCGCGGCGCCTTGGATCGAAGAGCTCACTCCTGGCTTTTACGTCACCGATCTGTCGTACGACGGAACCGCCGCGGCGGGCAATGTTGTCGGTGACCTTTCGTACGAAACGTTTCGGTGGACGCAGGCGAGTGGTGTGGTGCGGCTCGGTCAAGCGACGGTTCCGGCGATCGGCGTCGGCGGCGGTTCGCCCGACATTTCCTATGACGGCAATCAAG